>Ga0207645_10000005_pt1 | contig 210700 bp, 189 predicted proteins | sample KBSM53metaG_FD_184331 | JGI IMG/M metagenome (GOLD analysis project Ga0207645, IMG submission 184331) | Miscanthus rhizosphere microbial communities from Kellogg Biological Station, Michigan, USA - KBS M5-3 metaG (SPAdes) (version 2) | ecosystem: Host-associated > Plants > Roots > Rhizosphere...
CGGACCGACCCCTGACCCGTCTCGTAGATCTCCCGCAGCTCCTTCTTGCTGTTCAGGACCTGGGCGCCGGTGGGGAAGTCGGGGCCCTTGATGAACTTGAGGAGGTCCTTCGTCTCGAGCTTCGGGTCCTTGACCAGCGCGGTGAGCGCCTCGCACAGCTCGGTCAGGTTGTGCGGCGGGATGTTGGTGGCCATGCCCACCGCGATCCCGGTGGTGCCGTTCATCAGGAGCTGTGGCGCGAGGGCCGGCAGCACGACGGGCTCGGTCCGTGTGCCGGTGTAGTTCGGGCGGAAGGGAACGGTCTCGCTCGAGATCTCACGGACCAGGTCCGTGGCGATCGCCGTCATGCGGCACTCGGTGTAGCGGTAGGCGGCCGCGGAATCCCCGTCGAGCGAGCCGAAGTTCCCGTGCCCGTCGACCAGCGGGTAGCGGAGCGAGAAGTCCTGCGCCATCCGCACCAGCGCGTCGTAGATCGCCTGGTCGCCGTGCGGGTGATAGCGGCCCATGATCTGGCCGCAGACCTCGGCGGACTTCTGGTACTTGGCGTCGGGCGTCAGCCGGAAATCGGCGTACATGCCGTAGATGATCCGCCGCTGCACCGGCTTCAGGCCGTCGCGGACGTCCGGCAGCGCGCGCGAGGTGATGACGCTCAACGCGTAGTTGAGGTACCGGCGCCGAGCCTCCTCGTGGAGCGCCGCGGGCGTGTCGCTCCCGCCGCCTCCACCCAGATCCAGCTCGCCGTTCTTGCCCGGTGGCGCCTTGCCACCTCGTACCTTCGTCGCCGTACTCTGTCTTGCCATCGCCTCGCTCCGGATGCCCGCCTGCCGAGGAAGAAGGCGAGGAAATCCGCGCGGTTTTCCCCTGTAGCACCCTGCAGCAGCCTGGGCATCCTAACGGTGGGGGCCCACCTGGCAAGAAACCAAGGGCGGTGAAGAACTGTCGGACGGGCCTCCGACGGCCGCTTTGTGCGTGCCCCCGAGGCCGGACCTGGGCGAAGCAGTGGGGGTGACTCGCTCCGCCGTCGCGCTGCTCCTGATCCTCCCCGCGCTCGCCTTCGCTCAGGCTTCGGCCATCGGCGAGCTCCGCCCCACCCTGCCCCCGACCAACGCCGCGCTGGCCGACGAGGTCACCGCCCCCGAGGTCAATCCGGCCGGACTGCAGTTCATCGGCGGGCCGATGCTGATCTACCAGCACGAGCGCAACCTCCACCTCGACTCCATCGTCGACGGCCTCTACTTCGGCAGCACCTTCTTCGACTGGGTGGGGCTCGGCGTGGGCCTGGACTGGGTGCGCGGCCCGTACGCCGGTGCCGACCGGACCGGCTACCGGAAGACGTCGTACACCTTCTCCGTCGGCGGGCAGTGGCTCAGCGCGGGGACGAGCTTCAACGTCTACACGCCGAACCTCGGCTCGGCACCCGGCCCCAACACCTGGGATCTCGGCCTCTCCAGCCGGCCGGCGCGGTTCCTCTCCCTCGGTCTCGCGCTGAAGGACATCGGCGACGAGGCGCGCACCCGGACCTGGGAGCTGGCCTTCGGCGTCCGGCCGTGGGGCGACTGGCTCACCCTCGGCGCGAACTGGCAGTTCCCCGGCTTCGGCACGCTCGACCAGAGCCGGGTGGGCGCGGTGGTCCAGGCCGAGGTGGTGCGCGGGGTGGTGCTGGGGACGTCGGTGACGAAGAGCTGGCGCGAGGTGGGCGACCCGTGGTTCTGGCAGGTGTCGCTCACCGTCGACACCGCACACCTGGGCGCGACCTATGCGCTCGGCGGCGGGCCGATTGGCACCGACCACGTCATCCAGGCCCGGCTCTCGGCCGCGCGCTACCGGAGCCTCGAGGTCTTCGGCCGGAAGGTGGGCCTCATCGACCTGGACACGGCGCTCCGGCAGGGCGGCTCGGCCCTGGGCATCTTCGGCATCCGCGACGAGGACCCCTATCTGAGATTGCTCCGCCGGCTGAAGCTCGCCGCCGAGGACCGGACACTCGGCGGCCTGGTTGTGAAGATCGAGCGGCTCCCGGTGGGCCTCGCCGAGGCCGAGGAGCTGCGCGCCGAGCTGGTCCGCCTCCGGAAGGCCGGGAAGAAGGTCGCGGCGGTGCTGCTCTCGGGCGGCGACAAGGAATACCTCATCGCCACCGGCGCGGACCGGATCTGGGTCTCGCCGCAGTCCTTCCTCGACGTGAACGGGCTCACGGCCAACGCCATCTTCCTCGGCGACACGATGCAGAAGCTGGGCATCAAGTGGGACGTCGCCCGCGTGGGCCCGTACAAGGACGCGCCGGACGCGCTCACCCGCGCGAGCCTGAGCCGCGAGGCGCGGGAGACGCTCGACACCTTCCTCGACGTGGAGATGCGCCGCTACGAGGGCCTGGTCTCGGAGGCGCGCGGGCTGTCCTCCGAGCGCTTCCGCACCGTGCTCGAGGAGGGCCTCCTCCCGCCCCGCCTGGCGGTCCGCGAGAAGCTTGCCGACGACGTGGTGGACCCGGCGCAGCTCGACCGGGCCGGCACGGCGCTGGTGCCCGACGGGCGGTGGATCGGGACGTACTGGCCTCCGATCCCCGAGCGCCGGTGGGGCGAGCCCCGTCGCATCGCGGTGGTGCCGGTGATGGGCGTCATCACCTCCGGACGGAGCCGGAGCGACCCGCTGGGCTTCTCGCGCTCGGCCGGCTCGGAGACCATCCAGCGGGGGCTGCGCGACGCGGAGAACGATCCGCGGGTCGCGGCCATCGTGATCCGGGTGGACAGCGGCGGGGGCGACGGCCTCGCCTCCGACATCATCTACCGGTCGGTGCTCCGGGCGCGGACGCGGAAGCCGGTGATCGCGACGATGGGCGGCGCGGCGGCGTCGGGCGGCTACTACGCGGCGATGGGGGCGGACTGGGTGCTGGCCGAGCCGACCACGCTCACCGGCAGCATCGGCGTCTTCGTCCTCAAGCCCGGACTCGAGGGCCTGGGGAAGAAGCTGGGCATCAACGTGGAGACACTCAAGCGCGGACCGCTCTCCGACATCCTCGGTTTCTACAAGCCGTGGACGCCGGCCGAGCAGGCGGCGGCGCAGCGCTGGGTGGACGCCTTCTACGAGGACTTCGTGAGCGAGGTGGCGCGCAGCCGGAAGATGGAGCGGCAGCGGGTGGACGCGGTGGCGCGGGGGCGCGTCTGGTCCGGCGAGGACGCGCTGTCGCGGGGGCTGGTCGACGCGCTCGGCGGAATGCCCGAGGCGATCGCGGAGGCGCGGCGCCGGGCCGGCGTACCGGACGGGGAGGAGCTGGACCTCGTCACCTACGGGGGACCGGTGGGACTGTTCGGCGCGCTGACCGGAGAGAACGGCGTGCTCACCCAGCTCGGCGTCGGCGTGGAGAGCGAGGCTCCGGCGCCGGATGCGCTGCAGCGACTCGCCCGCGAGGTCGGGATTCCCTCCCTCTTCATGCTCGAGCCCGGGCTGAAGGCCGCCCTGCCGTTCGAGCTGCAGCTGCAGTAGAGGGGGAGCGACTTGCGCCCAGAAATTTGTCTGGCCGTCGTGCTCGCGCTGGCCTGCGCGGCGAGACCCGAGCGGGTGGCAGCGCCTCCGCCCGTGGACGCGGGAAGCCCCGGCCAGGCGCCTGCGGCGGTCGCCGCCCCGTCCGGCCCGGTTCCGCTGTTCCGGCTCCCGCCGGGTGTCGCTCCGTTCCTCGAGCGCGTCACGCTCGAGCTCGACCCCGACCGCCTGGATTTCCGCGGCCAGGTGGAGATCTCCCTGCGCCTCGAGGAGGCCCGGACCGAGCTGTGGGTCTCCTCGAGAGCGCTCGCCTACCGCGGCGGCTCGCTGGTCCAGAACGGACGGGTGATTCCGGTCACGGTCCAGCCGGACGACGTCCGTGGGGCGGCACGCATCGCGCTCTCCGAGCCGGCGGCCCGGGGCACGGCGGTGCTGCGGCTGGAGTACTCCGGAAAGGTCGGCGAGACGCCGCAGGCGATCTTCCGGGAGCGAACCGGCCCGGGCTGGGGGATCTACACGGAGCTCGAGCCCATCGATGCCCGGCGGGTGTTCCCCTGCTTCGACGAGCCGGCGTTCAAGATTCCCTGGGAGCTGACGCTGATCGTCCCCCAGCGGCTGGTCGCGGTGTCGAACACCGATCCGATCGAGGAGGCGGCCGCCGGCGCGGGAATGAAGCGGGTGCGGTTCGGGCCGACGCGCCCGCTGCCGAGCTATCTCCTCGCGCTGGGAGTCGGCGACTTCGACGTGGTCACGCCCGCGCCGCTCCCTCCCTCCGGGGTCCGGAGCACGCGGCTCCGCGTTCGCGGCATCGCTCCGAAGGGCCGGGGCGCGGATCTCGCCTGGGCGCTGAAGTCGGGAGGCGAGCTGCTCGGCCACCTAGAGGCGTGGTTCGGAACGGCGTTCCCCTACGAGAAGCTCGATTCCCTGGCCATTCCCGAGACCAACGTGGCGATGGAGAACGCCGGCCTCATCACCTACCCCGAGGCCTCGCTGCTGATTGGCCCGGAGTCGACCGAGGACGACCGGCAGGAGCTGGCCATCACCATGGCCCACGAGATGGCCCACCAGTGGTTCGGGGACCTGGTGACGATGCGCTTCTGGGACGACCTCTGGCTGAACGAATCCTTCGCCGAGTTCCTGGAAACGACCGCGGTGCGCACCTGGGCTCCCGAGCGGGAGCCGGACCTGGACGCGGCCGAGGACACGCTGCGCGCGATGAAGAACGACCGCCTCGAGAGCGCGCGGGCGATCCGCATGGGCGTCGAGACCGAGGCCGATCTCACCGGATGGGACATCCCCGCGCTCTACCCGAAGGGCGCGGCGGTGCTCTCGATGTTCGAGGCGCTGCTCGGCCCGGTCGCCTTCCGTGACGGAGTCCGCCGCTACATCGCGGCGCACCGCGACGGCAACGCGAGCACCGAGGAGCTGGTGCAGGAGCTCTCGCGGGACCGCGACATCCGCGGCGCCTTCCGGACCTTCATCGAGCAGCCCGGGCTCCCCCGGATCCACGCGCGATTGCACTGCGACGGCCCGGGCCCGCGGGTGACGCTCCGGCAGGAACGGGCCCTCCCGGTGGGTTCCCGCGCCGACCGGAGCCTCCGGTGGGAGGTTCCGGTCTGCATCCGCGCCGAGGGGCGCGCCGAGGCGAGCTGCACCTTGCTCGGCGCGGAGCAAGGAACGCTCGCCCTCCCCGGGAAACGGTGCCCGGCGTGGATCCACGGCAACACCCGCGCGGCGGGCTACTACCTGTGGACCCTGCCGCCGGCGCAGATGGACGCGCTGCTGAACCGCGGCTGGCCGGCGCTGCGGAGCACCGAGCGCCTGTCGGCGGCGAGCGCGCTGATCTCTGCGGTGAACGACGGCATCCTCCCCGCGGCCGACGGGCTCGCCCGCCTCGGCACGCTGACCCGGAAGGTGGAGCCCGGCGTCACCGAGCAGGTGCTCGGCCTGCTCCATCTCGCCCGCGAGCGCTGGGTCGCGGACGGCGACCGGCCGGCGTTCGAGGCCCTTCTCCGGGAACGGCTGCGCCCCCTGCTCTCCGAGCTCGGGTGGTCGGCGCGCGGCGAGGAGACGGCGCGTCTCCGGGTGCTCCGCGCGAAGGTGATCGAGTCGCTGGCGCTGGACGCCGCCGATCCGGAGGTGCTGGCCCGGGCGGCGCGCCTCGGACGGGAGTGGGTGGGGAGCGACGGCGCGCTCCATCCCGAGGCGCTCGCGCCGGACCTCCGCGAGGTCGCGGTGGTGGCGGCGGCGAGGAGGGGGGACGCGGCACTGTTCGAGGTGATGGTCGAGCGGCTCCGGGCGGAGCGGGACCCCTCCGTCCAGTACGTCCTCGCGAAGGGGATCGGCGCCTTCCTCGATCCGGCTCTCGCCGCGCGCGCCCGGCAGATGGAGCTCGACGCCGGGCTGCGGTTCGGCGTCCGGGTCGCGATCGCCAGCTCACAGATCGAGGCGCACGAGCTGCGACCGGATCACTGGGCCTGGGGCGTCGCGCACCAGCGGGAGCTGCTCGAGGTCTTCTCCGAGTCGGCACAGCAGTACCTCCCGCTCTGGAAGCACGGCTGCACCGAGGAGGACGCGGACGCGCTCCCCCGCGAGCTCGCGCCCGTCCTCGCCCGGAATCCGGGGATCGGCCTGAACCTCCGCAAGGCGCAGGAAACCGCCAGGCTCTGCGGCGCGGTCCAGGCGGTGCAAACCCCCAGCGTGCATGCATTCCTGACCCGCCCCCCGGGGGTGGCGCGGCGAACGGCCCGCTAGACGGTTCCTGCACCCGGGACCGGGAACTGCTATAAGGAGGCGACTTTCGCCGGGGTCGGGCCCACTTCCCGGGCTGGCCAGCGGAAGACCTCGAGCGGATGTTCATCGGAGGGGCCGAGCGCGTGTTTGCTCGTTTGCCCGCCGAGGCATCGCTCTCACACGGACCAACATGAGCAACGACAACGACACCCTGGACACCCTCCCCGCCCCGGCCGCTCCGGAGGCACCCGACGCCGACGGAGACGACGGCACGGAGGACGATGGCCCCGAGGAGAACGAGGGCGCGGCCGGCGCCAGCTCCGCGCCTGGCGGAGCCGCCCCAGCACCCGGCCAGCCGGGCACGGGACGCCGTCGCCGCCGCCGGCGCAGGCGAGGCCGCGGCGCCCCGGTGCTCTTCACCCCCGAGGGGCAGGCGTACCGGATGCTGACCGGTCCGGACGGACAGCAGAACCAGGTCTTCCTCACCCCTCAGGAGCTGCAGCAGTGGCAGGCGCGCCAGCAGCAGCAGCAGCAGTCTCAGCCCGGGCCCCAGGCTCCGGGCAGTGCACCGCGGCCGCCGCCGGCGCAGGTCCAGGCGAACCTCGCGCCGGTGGAAGGGGTGCTCGACACCGAGGCAAAGGGTCCGAACGCGTTCCTGCGGCAGATCCGGCGCAACCTCCTTCCGGGCCCCGAGGACGCGGAGATCCCCAAGAACCTGGTGCAGAAGCTGCGTCTCCGGCAGGGCCAGTACCTCACCGCAATGGCGCAGATGCGCGGGCAGAAGGGTCTGGTCCAGCGGGTGGACACGGTGGACGGCAGCCCGGTGGAGGGCGCGCCGAAGCTGCCGCACTTCAACGACCTGACCAGCATCGATCCGGTCGAGCGGATCAAGCTCGAGCACGGTCACCGGGAGATGGTGACCCGGGTGCTCGATCTGATCGCTCCGCTGGGGAAGGGGCAGCGCGCGCTGATCGTCTCCCCGCCCAAGGCAGGCAAGACGATCATGCTCCAGCGGATCGCGCAGGCGGTGCTCACCAACCATCCGGAGATCCACGTGATGGTGCTCCTCGTGGACGAGCGTCCGGAGGAGGTCACCGACATGCGCCGAAGCATCAAGGCCGAGGTGCTGTCCTCGAGCAGCGACCGGCCCACCGGCGACCACCTCAAGGTCGCGGAGCTCGCGCTGGAGCGGGCGCGGCGCATGGTGGAGAGCGGGAAGGACGTGATGATCCTCCTCGACTCGATCACCCGACTGGCGCGGGCCTTCAACAAGGAGGTCGACAGCTCGGGCCGGACCCTGACCGGCGGCGTGGACAGCCGCGCGCTGGAGCGGCCGAAGCGGATCTTCGGGGCCGCACGGGCCACCGAGGAGGCTGGCTCGCTCACCATCGTCGGCACGGCGCTCATCGACACCGGCAGCCGGATGGACGAGGTGATCTTCGAGGAGTTCAAGGGGACGGGAAACAGCGAGATCACCCTCGACCGGCTGCTGGCCGAGAAGCGGATCTTCCCGGCGATCAACATCCCGCAGTCCGGCACGCGCAAGGAAGAGAAGCTCTTCACCCAGAAGGAATACGAGAAGGTGAAGAAGCTCCGGCAGATGCTCTTCAGCGTGAAGCCGGTGGAGGCGATGGAGGCGCTGGTGAAGCGGCTCGCGCGCTACACGTACAACGACGAGTTCCTCGACGAGCTGTAGGCGCTTCCGGCCCGATGGCCGCTTCCGGGCGTGGCGCTCCGCCTGATCGCTCACCGGCGAGCCTCTCGGGTCAGGCCGAGGCGACGGTGACGATGCCGCTCGTCGATTCCGTGGCGCTCGGGCGGCTCGACCGCCGCCACCGCTGCAGCAGGGCGTCGATCGACCAGGGCCCCGGCCCGGCGAGGAACAGGAAAAGGCAGCAGAGAAGCTGGGCGTAGTCGGAGCGGCTCTCGTGAAGGACCGCCCACCACCCGGTGAACGGCGGCGCCGCGGGTCGTGGCAGCGGCGAGGTTCCGAAGAAGAGCCCGATCTTCGTCGAGAGAACGGCGACGACCATCTCGACGATGAACGGCAGGCTCAGCAGCCGCGTTCCGAGGCCGGTCATGAGCAACGACCCACCCACGATCTCCAGCACGGCAATCGCCGGAGCGAGGAGCCCCGGGACGGGCATCCCGAGCTTCGTGAACCTGCCCACGCCCTGGTTCGTGTAGACGAACTTGAGCAGGCCTTCGGAGAGAAAGACGGCTCCCGCCATCATCCGGACGACGAGGATCGAGCTCGGGCCGGAGGTGGGAGGAGAGGTGACGTAGCGGACGAGGTTTCTCAAGTGCATGGGTTGGCTTTCCGAGGCGGCCCGACGGGGCCGATGGCAACCAGATTCACTCTGCGCCCCGATCTATTCCGTTCGACTCTGCGCGGGGTCGATGGAATCAGCAGCCGCGGATCGAGGTCTCTTCGACGTGCGCCCCGTCGGGCGAACAGGAGATGACAACGATGCGCCCCATGTTCCGTTCGCTGTTCCTGTTATCCCTCGCTGCTGCCCCCATGGCCTTCGGCAGCACGCCGGCCCCTGCCGACACCGCGTCGAGTGTCGTGGTTTCCGCGACGCCGTCCGACCAGGTGATCTCCACGGAGGCGGACAGCCTTCGCGCACAGGTTCAGGTTCTGAAGTCGAACCTCGACGGCGTGCGCAGTGAGATCGCCCAGCTCCGGGAGCAGGAAGATGCCCGGACCCGCGTCGGCGATGCGAACGACCACGCGCTCTGGCCGTGATCCGGAGAGCCGTGCGGACGCCTAGGTGTTCGAGGCGGCCATGTGACGGAACGTCAGGTTGACCCGCGCGCCCAGGGCCTTCGGGCTCTTGGGCAGCGCGTGCCGGAAGTCGACCTGGCTCGTCCCGCTCATGATCAGCAGCCCTCCCCCGGTGAGGTCCATGGCGTAGCGCTCGGCCGCGTGCCGCTTGTGCGCGATGCGGAAGCGACGCGTTTCCCCGAGGCTGAGTGAGGCGACCCCGGGATGTCCGCCGTGGGGGTAGTCGTCGTCGCTGTGCCAGGACACCGAATCGTTCCCCGAGCGGTAGAGATTCATCAGCACGGTGTTGAAAGGCTGGCCCGAGACCTGCTCGATGCGGTCACGGAGCCCCGCGATGACCGGCGGGAGTGCACGGGCGGGATGAACGATTCCCGAGTAGGCGTACGGGAACGGGCCGTAATAAGCCACGCGGCGGGGGACCGGGACGGTGCGACCAGCAATGGTGACCGCGTGGTCCTCCCAGGGGATCTCGACGCGCAGCCGCTCGAGGAGACGCCCGGCCTCGCCGGGCTCGATCCAGCCCGGCAGCCAGCGGAACACGTCGGGAAGCTCTGAGCTCGTGTCCATCGTGGTTGGTTCGAGACGCGAGACAACGGTCGAGATGTCCCGTGTCACCAGTTCTGCAAGGAGCGCCTTCTGCACGCAACCCATCCCGGAACGCCAGCGTCGACGAGCAGCCCTGCGCTCCGGTGGTCGCTCCTGATTGCGGTCGTGCTGCTCGCAGCCTGCGGTGCACCGCCGGGCACGGGGAATCCGCCTCCGCCGACGGGACGCGACGTGACGCTCCCGGGAACGGCGGCCGTCCGGGTAGAGCCCTGGACCGACGGCGGGTGGATCGTGCTCGTCGAGACGCTCCAGACACAGCTGCTGGTGACGATGCCGAAGCGCAAGCTCGTGTGGCTGGACGCCGAACTCGCGGTCTCGAGAGAGTATCTGCCGCCGGAAGGGAGATTTCTCATCGACTTCGCGGCACACCCCTCGGGGGCGGCGACGGCGCTGGAGATCGAGCCGGCGCCCGGGAATGATCTCTTCCTCCGGCCGATCCACGCCTGGCTCACCCGTTTCCTTCCCGATCGGACCACCGTCTCGGCCGAGCTCGACTCGGGGATCCCCGACACGGGCGATCGGCCACCGATCCTCTTCTCGCTCGACCGTGGGCGGATCGCGGCCTCGGGGGAGGACGTGCAGGTGGCGATGCGCTGGTCGGACAACTCCGTCCGGGCGCATCGCCTCGAGTTCCGCGACGGGACGTTCCGGCCGGTCTGGACCACGGTCGTCGAACCTCCCGCGAACCTCCTGTCGCTCGGGATCATCGGGGGTGGCTTCGACAACTTCCACCAGGGCGATGCGACCGCCTTCGTCTATCTCGACGTCGACTCGTCCGGGGTCGCGTACGTCGTCGTTCCGAGCACCGCGGACGTGCTCCCGGCACACGATGCCTTCTTCGGAGAGCATCTGCTCGATGGAGCGGACCCGGCCCACTTCGACTTCGGGGTCGCGATCGTCACTCGCCTCGCTCCGGACGGGGCACGCAGCGACGCCGTCCTCTCGGGGCTGGGGACGAATCGCAGGTTGCTCGCGGTGCGCGCCAGCGCCCGGACGCTCTGGCTGACGGGCAGGATTCGAACCGGGTCGGGTCCCGGAAGCTGGGACGGGTGGATCCAGTCCTTCGACACGTCCACGGGTCAGGCCATCGCCGACGTCGGGATCGACATCCAGGCCGGCGACATGTTCTGGGACCTGGCCCCCCTGGACGACGGGTCAGTCATCGCGGTCGGGTCCACCAACTACACGCAGAACCCGAGCGGTCTGAGCGTCAGCGACGCCCGTGACGATCTGGCGGTCATCGTCGGCCCCGGGGGCGACGTCCGTCGGCGGGTGAGCCTGCCGGCCGGTCCGACGGGCCGGGGCAACGAGGTGACCTCCGTGCGGATCGTCGCTGGGTGGGCGATGTTCGCGGGCGTGAAGAACGCGCCCGGAACGCACGCCGCGGTCTTTTCCGATGCGTTCCTGAGCCTGCGAGCGCTGGAGTAGCGCGCCTCGGTCAACGCGACTCCTCCGCCCGTCGGGTGAGGCGCCGACGGCCCTCCGCTTCCCGGCGCGCGAGCAGGCGCTCCAGCACCGCGAGGCTCGCCTCGGCCCGTGCGAGGGCGTCACGCGCCTGGTCCGTCCGGCCGACGCGGGCCGAGAGCTCCCTCCCGGCGACCTCTCGCCCGAAGGCGAGGGCCTCGAGCTCCTCGCGGAGGCGCACCTCGTGCCGGGCATGCGGCACGGCGGAGGCGGTGGCCACCCGGGTCGTGAACACCGAGACCCGTGCCTCGGCGCGCCGGTCGACCCGATCGCGCTGCGACTCCCACCGGGCGCTGGCTCGACGGAGCAGCTCCTCGGCCAGCCGGAGCTCGGAGAGGCGCCGCGCGAACGCCTCACGCTCGCGATCCCGCGTCTCGGCGCGGAGGCGCCGGAGCGTGCCCAGGGCGCTCACTCCTCGACCGCCTTGCGCATCCGCTCGAGGAGAGCACCGGCCGGCTCCTCGCGGCCCTGGGCGAGAAACCCCTCGAGCGCGGGCTGCCGGGCGATCGCCTCGTCGGTGAGTGGATCGCTCCCCGGCGCATAGGCGCCGAGCAGGATGAGGTCGCGCCGCTGCTCGTAGGCCGCGAGGAGCTCGCGAAAGCGCGCCGCAAGTCGCCGGTGCTCCCGGGTCGTGACCTGCGGCATGACGCGCGAGAGCGAGGCGAGCACGTCCACGGCGGGCCAGCGGCCCCGTTCCGCGATCCGCCGGTCCAGAACGACGTGCCCGTCGAGGATGCTCCGGACCTCGTCCGCGACGGGGTCGTCGAGATCGTCCCCGGCCACGAGACAGGTGTAGAGCGCGGTGCAGTGGCCGCGGGCGGAGTTGCCGGTGCGCTCGAGAAGCCGGGGGAGCATCGAGAAGACCGAGGGCGGGTAGCCCTGCCTCGCGGCCGGCTCTCCGGCGGCGAGCCCCACCTCGCGCTGCGCCCGCGCCAGGCGGGTCACCGAGTCCAGGAGGAAGAGGACGTTCCCGCCCTGCTCGCGGAACCATTCGGCGATGGCGGTGGCGACGAACCCGGCCCGGAGCCGGACCAGGGCGGGCTCGTCGGACGTCGCGCACACCACCACGCTGCGCCTCCGTCCCTCCGGCCCGAGGGAGTCCTCGACGAACTCGCGCAGCTCCCGGCCGCGCTCGCCCACCAGCGCCACCACCGTCACCTCGGCCCGGGTCTGCCGGACCATCTGACCGAGGAGGGTCGACTTCCCAACCCCTGCTCCGGCGAAGAGCCCGAGCCGCTGTCCGCGGCCCACCGTGCACAGCCCATCGATGGCGCGGATGCCGAGCGGAAGCGGCACCTCGACCCGCGCCCGCCGGAATGGATCCGGGCAGGCCCGATCGACCGCCCAGGGCTCGAGACCGGGCGGCGGTGGGCCTCCATCCATCGGCCGCCCCAGCCCGTCGAGCACCCGCCCGACGAGGCCCTGACCGACGCCGACGGTGAGGGTCTCTCCGCGGGAAGCGACCTCCGCGCCCTCCCCGAGCCCGGCCGCGCTGCCGAGCGGAAGCAGCTGCACCCGCGAGCCGGCGAAGCCGACGACCTCGGCGAGCACCTGCGCCCGCGCGTCCCGGATGGTCGCCACCTCCCCGACCCGCGCACCCGGCAGCGTGGCCTCGAGCAGGAGCCCGCGGACCAGCTCCACCCGTCCGGTCACCCGGAAGGGGTGGACCGAGCGTACGGCTTCGAGGAGCGGCGCCTCGCTCACCCCGGCTCCCCGAGGCCGAGCGGTCCCCGGAACGAGGCGAGCATCGTCGAGAGGCGGCCGTCCACCCGGCCCCAGCTGGAGACCGCGATGCAGCCCGCCTCGTCGACGGTGGCGTCCTCGACGACGTCGATCGAGCCAGCCTCGATCTCGGTCGCGAGCCCATCGCGCACCGCACGCGCGCTCGCCGGGGACACCCGGAGCGAGAGGGCAGCCGCCCGCCGCAGCGGCTCCGCGGCGGCGAGGACTGCCCGTGCCCAGATCGACGGATCCGCCTCCCACGCCTCGCCGAGCACCCGGCGCGTCACGGCCAGGGCCAGCTCGCTGACGCTCCGACGGAGCGCCTCGCCCTCGAGCGTCCGGAGCCGGGTGTGCTGGATCTCCACCAGCAGCCGCTGTGCATAGGCCAGCCCCTCGTCACGGCCCGCGTCACGGGCGGCGCTGCGGATGGATTCGGCCGTGTGCTGCGCGTCGTCGACGAGCTCGGCCGCGTGCTGCTCGGCGGCGCTCACGAGTCGCCTCGCCTCGTCGCGCGCGTCGAGGACGGGTGCCGGGACGATGCGAGCCGGGGGACGCATCGAGTTCCAGGGCGTCTCCACCGTTCACCTCCTGACCGAGGGAGGCGGCAGGGAGGGCCCCCGGTTCCTATGTTGGCCGGTGCAGAGGTCGTGCCTGACAGGAGGATCTCGATGTTCGCTCGCATGCTGCTGCTGACCGCGCTGTGCGCCTCGGGCCTGGCGACCGCGCAGCCGGACGGGGGTCCGCGCCGGGGGACGGAGGACGCCGGGACGAAGGGAACGACCGTCCCCGACCGCCCCACTCCCCCGCCGGGCGGAGCGCAGCTGCCTGCGCCCCGGACCCAGACCACCGCGCCGGTCGGAACCGGGAGCGAGACGCCGCCACCCGCCCGGACGACGCCGCCGACCACGCCGAAGCCTCACTCCGAGCTTCCCAGCCCGACCCAGCCACCGAGCCCGACGCCGCACTGAGCGACCTCGAAGGTGCCAGACACCTTCGATCGCCCCACTGAGCCCCGAGCGAAGGTGCCAGACACCTTCGATGGACACCTTCAAGGAGACGTTCGGCCTGACCGGCGGAAATGTCGGTCCGGCGGCAGGTCCTTCACGGAACTTCACGTCCTCGCAACTCGACTTCTGCCGCGACCGGCCGCGCAGGTGCGACGTCGTTGACGCGGAACGTCGCGCTCGATAGCACCCGTCAGCGCACGAGGAGACGTGGTGAGCGAGCCGATCGTCAGCATCGTCGACGTGGTGAAGGAGTACCAGCTGGGGACGACCGTCGTCCCCGCGCTCCGGGGCGTCTCCATGGACGTCCACCGGGGCGAGTTCATCTCCATCGCCGGCCCCTCCGGCAGCGGGAAGACCACCCTCCTCAACCTCATCGGCTGCGTCGACGTCGCCACCCGCGGCACCGTGCGGGTCGCCGGGCAGGACACCGCCGCCCTCAGCGAGCGCGAGCTGACCCGCCTCCGCCTCGACACGATCGGGTTCATCTTCCAGAGCTTCAACCTGGTCGGCGTCCTCAGCGTCTTCCAGAACGTCGAGTTCCCGCTGCTCCTCCAGGGCCGCCTCCGCGGACACGAGCGCCGGGCGCGGGTGATGACCCTCCTCGAGCAGGTGGGGCTCGCGGACCACGCCCGGCACCGCCCCAACGAGCTCTCGGGCGGGCAGCGTCAGCGCGTCGCGGTGGCACGTGCGCTGGTGGGAGGCCCGCAGATCGTCCTGGCCGACGAGCCCACCGCGAACCTCGACTCCGAGACCGGCGAGCGGATCGTGGATCTCATGAAGGAGATGAACCAGCGCGACGGCACCACCTTCATCTTCTCCACCCACGACGCGAAGGTGATGGCCCACGCGGACGCGGTGGTGAGGCTCGCCGACGGGAAGATCATCGGCCGCGAGCTCGCCGGCGCCGCCAAGGCCGTCTCCGGAGGCCACTGAGGTGGACCGCCTCGGCATCCTGCTGAAGATCGCGGCCCGCAACCTCTTCCGTTCGCGAATCAACCTCCTCATCGGAGCAGTGATTCTCGGCGGAACGCTCCTGGTCGTGGTCGGGGGGGCGCTGCTGGGCAGCGTCATCAGCTCGATGAGCCGAAGCATCATCGGCAGCGTCGCCGGACACATCCAGGTCTACAGCGCGGCGAGCAAGGACGAGTTCGCCATCTGGCCGATGGGGGGCAATGACCCGGATCTCAGCCCGATGGTGGACTGGGAGCGGAAACAGCGCCTGCTGGCGGCGGTGCCCAACGTCAAGGCGGTCATCCCCATGGGGATCAACGCCGCGCTCATCACCAGCGGCAACACAGTCGACGTCACACTGGAGGAGCTCCGCTCGGTGGTGCGCCAGGAGAAGGAGCACGGGAGCACTCCCGATCTGGAGGCGCAGCGCGCATCGCTCAAGGAGCACGTCCGTCAGATCGTCCGCGTGTTGCAGTCGGACATGGGCCGCTCCGAGGAGATCAACACGCCCAACGCGATCGACTCCGAATCTCGCAGCGCCATCGCCCGCGCCTCTTCCGACGCGTTCTGGAACGGTTTCGACCGGGATCCCTACGGGTCACTGGAGTTCCTGGAGAACCGCATCGCCCCGCTGCTGTCCGACGCCGACCTCGTGCCGCTCCGCTACGTGGGGACCGACCTCGACGCCTTCCAGAAGAACTTCGACCGGATGGAGATCGTCGATGGTGAACCGGTTCCTCCGGGCCACCGCGGGTTCCTGATGTCCAAGTTCGTCTACGAGGACCGGCTCAAGCTCCGGACCGCGCGGCGCCTCGACAAGATCAAGGATGCGCTCGATCTGAAGGGATCCATCGCCCGTGACGAGACTCTCCAGCGGTATGTCCGCGAGAACCGGACCCAGACCCGGGAGATCCTCCTCCAGCTGGACCGTCTCAAGACCGAGAAGGCGGTGGCCGTGCTCCAGCGTACCCTCGCCTCCTCGGAGCAGGACCTCGACCGGCTCCTCAACGCCTTCTTCGACACCGACGACGCCAACTTCTATCAGCGGTACCAGGTGTTCTACCGGGACCTCGCCCCGCTGCTGCAGCTGTACCGGCTCAAGGTCGGCGACATCCTGACCATCACCGCCTTCACCCGGAGCGGCTACGTCCAGAGCTTGAATCTCAAGGTCTGGGGCACTTTCCAGTTCCGCGGTCTGGAGAAGTCCGCCCTGTCCGGGAACATCAACCTGATGGACATCGTGAGCTTCCGCGAGCTGTACGGGTACCTCAGCGCCGACCGCAAGGCGGAGATCGAGGCGATCAAGAAGGAGGGCGGCGTCCAGGAGATCGATCGCAGCCGGGCCGAGGAGGAGCTCTTCGGGCAGGCTGGGCGCCACGTCGTGGCCGAGGCCACCCCGGGGATCATCGACGAGAAGGAGCGCTTCAAGGGGACCGGAGCCGCGCTCCGCCGGGAGGACCTCGTGCGCCGGGTGTATGACCCGTCGGAGATCGGCCGAGGAGTGGTGCTCGACGCGGCGATCATCCTGAAGGACCCGCGGCAGCTCCAGAGGACGCTCGCCGACATCCGCGCGCTCTCCGACCGAGAGCACCTGGGACTCCGGGTGCTGTCCTGGCGGGAAGCAGCCGGATTCCTGGGCCAGTTCATCATCCTGGCCACGGTGGTGCTGCTCCTCGCGGTGGGAATCATCTTCATCGTGGCGATGGTCATCATCAACAACTCGGTCATGATGGCGACCCTCCAGCGCACGCCGGAGGTGGGAACGATGCGCGCCATCGGCGCCCAGCGCGGATTCATCCTGGGGATGGTGCTGGTCGAGACGCTGACCCTGGGCCTGGTGTTCGGTGGAGCCGGAGCCGCGCTCGGCTCTGGCATCATCGCGCTGATGCACTGGTGGGGCATCCCGGCGAACAACGACACGCTGTACTTCTTCTTCTCCGGGCCGCGGCTGTTCCCGACGCTCAGCGCGTGGAACATCGTCGCGGCACTGGTCATCGTCGTCGTGGTGACCGTGATCTCCACGCTCTACCCGGCGTTCATGGCCACCCGCGTCCCCCCGGTGCGGGCGATGCAGACCGACGAGTGATCCCGATGAGCCAGCTCTTCCTGATCGCGTTTCGCAATCTGGTCCAGCACAGCCGGCGGACGCTGCTCCTCGGCGGTGCGATCATGGGAGTCACCGCGCTCCTCGTGCTGCTCCTCGGCCTGCTGAACGGGATTCGCTCCACGATCCTCGAGTCGGCCACGACACTGATGACCGGGCACGTGAACGTCGGGGGGTTCTTCAAGGTGACCGCCGGCGCCGCAGCTCCAGTCGTGACTCACTACCCGGACATCCTGACGGTCATCCGCAGGGAGGTCCCCGAGGTCGACTACGTCACCCAGCGCGGCCGGGGCTGGGCGAAGGTGGTCAGCGACACCGGCTCGCTCCAGTCAGGAGTCGGTGGGATCGACATCCTCCACGAGCCCGGGTTCCGCCGAGTGATCCAGGTCAAGGAAGGCTCGCTCGACGGTCTGGCCGAGCCCGGTACCATCCTGATCTTCGACATGCAGGCCGAGAAGCTGGGCGTGCGAGTCGGAGACCAGCTGACGCTCAGCGCCTACACCCTCCGCGGAGTTGCCAACACCGTCGACGTCCGGATCGTGGCCATCGCGAAGAACGTGGGACTGCTGAGCAGCTTCAACACCTACGTCCCGGACTCCACCCTCCGGGCCCTGTACCAGATGAACGAGGGAGCCACCGGAGCGCTCTTCATCTATCTCAAGGACGTGAGGGCCTCGCCGCGGGTCCAGGAGAGGCTCCGGAAGGTCCTCGCCGCAGCGGGCTATCAGTTGATGGACCCCGACCCGCGTGCCTTCTGGTTCAAGTTCGAGACGGTCAACCGTGAGGGCTGGACCGGCCAGAAGCTCGACGTCACCACCTGGGAGGACGAGATCTCCTTCATCCAGTGGACCATCACCGCGATCACCTGGCTCTCCTACACCCTGATCGGGATTCTCCTGGTGATCATCGTCGTGGGGCTGATGAACACCCTGTGGATCTCGATCCGGGAACGGACCCGGGAGATCGGCACCCTGAGGGCAATCGGCATGCAGAGGGTTCGGGTGCTGGCCATGTTCATGATCGAGGCCTTCACCCTCTCCATCACCGCCACCGTGGCCGGCGCAGGCCTGGGGCTGGGCATCTGCGCGCTGCTCAACCTCGCGCACCTCCATGCCCCGCTGGCCTTGCAGCTCTTCCTGATGCGGGAAGAGTTCCACCTCCTGGTGAAGCCCTCCGCGGTTGCGGGTGCCATCGGGCTCATCGCTGGAAGCACCAGCGCCATCGCCCTGATTCCTTCCCTTCTCGCCGCCCGCCTGCAGCCGGTGACGGCCATGCACCGGGTGGGATGAGCCCCACGACATGAAGACCACGACGCTTCGCCTCGCCCTGCTGCTCGTGGCAGGCCTCTCCTGGACGGCCCGGGCCAAGGCCCTCGCGCCGGCCCAGGTCACGGAGGTGGTGAAGACCATCGACGACCGGCAGCGGAACTCGGGCGACTACCGCTCGCTCGCGTACCTGGAACAGAAGGAGAAGGACAAGACCGACACCGCGCGCGAGGCCATCGTCTACCGCCGGAGCTCGGACCAGAAGCTGATGATCCTCTTCACCAAGCCGAAGGGCGAGGCCGGGAAAGGGTACCTGCGGCTGGACAAGAACCTCTGGAGCTACGACCCCACCACCGGGAAGTGGGACCGGCGCACGGAGCGCGAGCGCATCGCGGGCACCGACAGCCGCCGCGCGGACTTCGACGAGTCGCGGCTGGCCGAGGAGTACGAGTCCGCGTTTGCCGGTGAGGCGAAGCTCGGCGCCTTCGACACCTGGATCATCGACTCGAAGGTGAAGCCGGGGGTCGACGTGGCCTTCCCGGTCCTGAAGATGTGGGTGGACCAGGGGACGGGGAACGTGCTCAAGCGGCAGGAGTTCGCGCTCTCCGGGCGGCTGATGCGGACGCTCTACTATCCGAGCTGGAAGAAGCTCTTCAGCGAGTCGAAGGGCGCGGACGTCTGGTACCCGGGCGAGATCCGCATCTACGACGAGGTGGAGAAGGCCAACAGCACCATCGTGGTGCTGAAATCCGTGGACCTCAGACCGCTCGAGGCCAACATCTTCACCAAGGCCTGGCTGGAGTCGAAGAGCCGATGACCTGGCGGGCGGCGCTGGCGGCTCTCGCGCTGTCGCTCCCCGCGCTGGCCCAGCGGCCGGACGAGAACGCGCTCTTCGGCGGCTCGGCGGATGCCGGATCCTCGTCTGCCCGGCCGAGCGAGGAGTCGATGTTCGGCGGCGCTCCGGACGCAGGGGCGCCGCGCGACGCGGGAGGAAGCACCGGGCCGGCGGGCGCCGCCGCACAGGAGTCGCGGGGGCTCGACGAGGCGCCCTCCTCCGACGCGTTCGCCTCCGGGCGAGTGAAGGAGGATCCGCTGAAGATCGGCGGCCTCTTCTACACCCGTGCCTTCCTCACCGTGCAGCAGGACCAGCCCTTCAACCAGTCGCGGGTCTCGATCCCCACGCTGGTGGACGTCTACCTCGACGCGCGGCCCACGGATCGGCTCCGCGCGTTCGTGCTCGGCCGGATGACCTACGACCCTTTCCTCTCGACGACGGTGGGTGGGACGGCGCTTCCGGGCATCCCCGCGACGACCACCGCGAGCAACCCGGCGGTGCTGCTCGACCAGGCGTGGCTCTCGTTCGACATCGCGCGCTCGGTGTTCGTCACCGTGGGGCGGCAGCACGTGAAGTGGGGCGTGGCGCGCTTCTTCTCCCCGACCGACTTCCTCGCCTCGCAGCCGCGCGACCCGCTGGCTCTCTTCGACGCGCGGCTGGGGGTCACGATGGCCCGCCTGCAGATTCCCTGGGAGAGCGCCGGCTGGAACTTCACCGCGGTGGCTCTCTTCGAGCCGACGCAGAACGTGGGAGGTGGCTACTCCGGCAGCTCGTCGGTGGAGAACCCCGGTGGCTCGGGAGTGAATCCGACCGACACCGGCACGCTGCTCCGGGACGTCGGGGGCGCGGCCCGGGCGGAGTTCTCGTTCAAGAACGGCGCGTTCGGCCTCGACGGGCTGGTGCAGCGCAATCGCGCGGCGCGGGCCGGCGCGGACCTGACGATGTCGATCGGCGACGTCGACGTCTACGGCGAGGTCGCCTGGAAACAGAACCTCGATATCCCTGGGTCGCGCTCGTTCACCCTCGGCACGCCCATCGACGTGACCGGGCTGGATCCCCGCATTCCGCCGGGCACGACGGTCACCGCGAACACACCGGCGAGCGTGACCGTCCCGTTGCGGTCCACGCCGGTGATCCAGGCCGCGGGCGGCGTGAGCTACTCCATCAACTTCGAGGGGAACAAGTCGATCACCCTCGGCGCGGAGTACTTCTACAACTCGGCGAGCTACACGCGGGACGAGTACCTGCCACTCCTGATCCTCGGAGGGTTCCAGCCGTTCTACGTCGGCAAGCACTACCTGGCGCTGAGCGCGACGCTGCTCGAGACCGCGCAGAAGCGCACCTGGATCCTCTCCGGCATCGGCAACCTGAGCGACGGGAGCTACATCGCGCGGCTGGACTTCGTGATCACCGTGCTCAGCTACCTCTCGGTCGAGAGCTACATCGCCGGTCACTTCGGGAGGACCGGCGGTGAGCTTCGTCTCGGGTTCCCCCGGACCGACCTCTCGACGGTGGACGGCGTGACCGGAGTCCCGCCGAGCTCGTTCTTCGGTCCACTCAACGCCCCGATCCTCGACCTCGGCATCGGGCTCCGGCTGAGCATCTGACCCTCGGTTCTTGACGCGAGCCGCCGTCGTCCCTCGGGCCTGGCCTGATCCGGTGAGGCCGTCGAGGAGGCCGACCGGTCAGACGGTGCGTGTGGCGACGGGGCCAGCCCTCGCGACCGGGAGTCCGGGGCCTGGTTGGGCAGGACGAGCCCGGCCGGACGCTCAGCGAGCGAATGATCGTACAACTATATGAATATACTATGTTTTCGTAGGTGTTTGACACCTCGACAGCCCCGCTCATCCGCCGCAGTGGTGGAGCAGATGCGCCCACGTTTGGGTCACGTCAGCCACTTCCCTTACGCTTTGCGTTTGCCGCCCTGCGGCAGACCGGTCGGTCGGGAGGTCATGGATGCCCCTGCCCTCGAGGCACGGACTGTACGAGCCCACGCTGGAGCACGACGCCTGCGGGCTGGGCTTCGTCGCACACCTGCGGGGTGAAAGGTCGCGGTCCATCGTCGAGCAGGGGCTGGACATCCTGGTGCGCCTGTCGCACCGCGCGGCGTGCGGGGCGGATCCGCAGACCGGCGACGGCGCCGGCATCCTCCTCCAGCTCCCGGATGCGTTCTTCCGCAAGGAAGGGCTGCGCCTCGGGTTCGACATCCCCGAGCCCCGCTGCTTCGCGGTGGGCCAGGTGTTCCTCCCCGCCGATCCCTCCGCCCGGGCCGCGTGCGAACGCGTGTTCACGGACGTCACAGAGCGGGAGGGGCAGCGGATCCTCGGCTGGCGTGACGTCCCGGTGGACGCCTCCCGGCTCGGCTGGCTCGCCCGCCGCTCGATGCCGGTGCTGCGGCAGGTCTACATCGCCCGGCGTCGCGTGGTTCCCTCGGCCTTCGAGCGGAAGCTGTTCGTCATCCGCAAGCTGGTGGAGAACCACATCCGCGCCGAGGGGCTGGACCCCGAGCGCCGGTTTCACGTCCCCAGCCTCAGCTCCGAGACCATCGTTTACAAAGGTCTGATGCTCCCGGAGCAGCTGGCGAGCTTCTACCTGGACCTCCAGGACGAGGACGTGCAGAGCGGCCTCGCGCTCGTCCACTCCCGCTTCAGCACCAACACCTTCCCCACCTGGGAGCTGGCCCAGCCTTTCCGCTTCATCGGCCACAACGGGGAGATCAACACCCTCCGCGGCAACCGGAACCACCTCAACGCCCGCCGCAGCCAGCTGTCGTCGGCGAAGTTCGGCGGAAGCCTCGACCGCCTCTTCCCCATCGTCCAGCCGGAGCAGTCGGACTCGGCGCAGTTCGACAACATGCTCGAGCTGCTGGTCCTCGGCGGCCGCAGCCTGCCGCACGCGATGATGCTGATGATCCCCGAGGCCTGGGAGAAGCACGCCGCGATGGACGAGAACCGGCGCGCCTTCTACGAGTACTCCAGCGCGCTCCTCGAGCCCTGGGACGGCCCGGCGGCCATCGGCTTCACCGACGGCTCGCTGATCGGCGCCACCCTCGACCGCAACGGCCTGCGCCCCGCGCGGTGGCTGGTCACCGAGGACGACCGGGTGATCCTCGCCTCCGAGACCGGAGTCATCGACGTCCCCGCGGACAGGATCCGCAAGAAGGGCCGCCTCCAGCCGGGCCGCATGTTCCTGGTCGACACCGTCGAGGGACGGATCCTCGAGGACGAGGAGGTGAAGCGGGACATCACCGCGCGCTGGCCCTACCGGCAGTGGCTGAACCGGAACGTCTTCACCTTCGACGAGCTGCCGCGGGTCCCGGCGCCGCCCCGGCTCGAGGAGCACGAACTCCGCGTCACCCAGCGCGCCTTCGGCTGGACCGACGAGGACCTCAAGCAGCTCGTCCTTCCCATGGCCGAGACCGGGCACGAGCCCACCGGCTCGATGGGAAAGGACAGCCCTCTCGCCGTCCTCAGCGACCAGGCGCCGAGCCTCTTCCGCTACTTCCATCAGCTCTTCGCCCAGGTGACGAACCCGGCCATCGACCCGCATCGCGAGGCGCTGGTCATGAGCCTGGCCACCGCCACCGGCCCCGACGGGAACACGCTCGAGGAGACGCCGGACCAGTGCCACCGGCTCACCCTCCCCGGACCGGTCCTCACCAGCGGGCAGCTGGCCCGTCTGGCGGAGAGCCACCACGAGGGGATGTTCCTCCCCCGGCGGCTCCCGGCGCTGTTCGACCTCGATGCCGGCGAGGGTGCGCTCGAGTCCGCGGTGGAGCGGCTGTGCCAGCAGGCGGTGGAGGCGGTGGACGAGGGCTGCGGCCTGCTCATCCTGAGCGACCGAGGCGTGGACGCGCGGCGCGCTCCCATCCCGGCGCTGCTCGCCCTCTCCGCCGTGCACCAGCGGCTGACCCGGGACGGCATCCGGATGCAGACCGGGCTCCTGGTGGAGACCGGCGAAGCCCGCGAGGTCCATGACTTCGCCGCGCTCTTCGGCTTCGGAGCCGCGGCGGTGAATCCGTACCTCGCGCTCGACACGGTGCGGGCGCTGGCCGACTCGGGGGAGATCGCCCTCGACGAGACGGAGGCCCAGGGCCGCTACGTCAAGGCGGTGGAGGAAGGGCTGCTCAAGGTGATGTCCAAGATGGGCATCTCCACCCTGCAGTCGTACCGCGGGGCGCAGATCTTCGAGGCGGTGGGGCTCGACCGCGCCCTGGTCGACCGGCACTTCACCGGCACCCCGTCGCGCCTCGGCGGCGTGGGCCTCTCCGAGCTGCAGCACGAGGCCCGCGAGCGCCACGCCCGAGGCTTCGGGCCGAGCGCCGGTCGGGCTCTCCCCATCGGCGGCCTCTATCAGTGGCGACGCCAGGGCGAGCAGCACCGGTGGAACCCTCAGACCGTCGCGCTGCTCCAGGCCGCGGTGCAAGGCGCCGACTGGGAGGCGTTCCGGAAGTTCAGCGCCGCGGCGGACGACGAGACCCGCGGCGGAGCCACCCTGCGTGCGCTGCTGGATCTCGTCTCTGCGAAGGAGCCCGTTCCCCTCGAGGAGGTGGAGCCGCTCGAGTCCATCGTCCAGCGCTTCGTCACCGGGGCGATGAGCTTCGGAAGCATCAGCGCCGAGGCCCACGAGACGCTGGCCATCGCGATGAACCGGCTCGGCGGCCGGAGCAACTCCGGCGAGGGCGGCGAGGAGTCGCGCCGCTACGTCGCCGACGCGAACGGGGACCTGCGCCGCAGCGCCATCAAGCAGGTGGCCAGCGCTCGCTTCGGGGTCAGCGCCGAATACCTGGTCAACGCCGACGAGCTGCAGATCAAGATCGCCCAGGGGGCGAAGCCGGGGGAGGGAGGCCAGCTCCCCGGGCACAAGGTGGACGAGCGCATCGCCCGGGTCCGGTGCTCGACGCCGGGCGTGACGCTCATCTCGCCTCCGCCCCACCACGACATCTACAGCATCGAGGACCTCTCCCAGCTCATCTACGACCTCCAGTCGGTCAACACCGAGGCGCGGATCAGCGTGAAGCTGGTGAGCGAGGTGGGCGTGGGCACCGTGGCCGCCGGCGTCACCAAGGCCGGCGCCGGATGCGTGGTGGTCTCCGGCTACGAGGGCGGCACGGGCGCCTCGCCGGTCTCCAGCATCCAGCACGCGGGCCTCCCCTGGGAGCTGGGGGTCGCCGAGACGCACCAGACGCTGGTGGAGAACGGGATGCGCGGCCGGGTCCGCCTGCAAACCGACGGCGGGATGCGCACCGGGCGCGACGTGATCGTCGCCGCGCTGCTCGGGGCCGAGGAGTACGGCATGGCCACCGCGTCGCTGGTGGCGATGGGCTGCGTGATGCTGCGCAAGTGCCACCTCAACACCTGCTCGGTGGGCATCGCCACGCAGGACCCGGAGCTGCGCGAGCGCTTCGCCGGCTCACCGGAAGGGGTGGTCCACTTCTTCCTCTTCGTGGCCCGTGAGGTCCGCGAGCTCCTGGCGAAGCTCGGGGCCCGGAGCCTGGACGAGATCATCGGCCGGCGTGACCTCCTGACCCGCAGGAAGGACGTGCCGCACGCGAAGGCCCGCAAGGTCGACCTGTCGCAGATGCTGGTCACGCCGCGGGCGCCCGCGGACGCGCCCCGCCACTGCCTCGAGGTACAGAGGAAGGACGTCTCGGATCACCTGGACCGGGTGCTCCTCCAGCGTGCCCGGGGCACGCTCGAGGGTGGGCCGCCGAGCCTGATCGTGCTCCCGGTCCGGAACGCCCATCGCGCGGTGGGAGCGATGCTGTCCGGGGAGATCGCCCGGGCCCGTGGCGCCGCGGGCCTGCCTGACGACAGCATCCGGGTGCGACTGCAGGGATCCGCCGGTCAGAGCTTCGGCGCATTCCTCGCCGCCGGGGTCACCCTCGAGCTGGAGGGCGACGCCAACGACTACGTGGGGAAGGGCCTCTCCGGGGGACGGGTCATCGTCCGTCCACCGGCCGGCACGCGCTTCCCGCCCGAGGAGAACGTCATCATCGGGAACACGGTGCTCTACGGAGCGACGCGCGGAGAGCTCTACGCCTCCGGGCTCGCCGGAGAGCGGTTCGCGGTCCGCAACAGCGGCGCCTCGGCGGTGGTCGAGGGCGTGGGCGACCACGGCTGCGAGTACATGACCGGCGGCGTGGTCGTGGTCCTCGGTCCGACCGGCCGGAACTTCGGCGCCGGCATGAGCGGGGGGATGGCGTTCGTCCTCGACCGCGAGCGGCGCTTCCGTGACCGGTGCAACACCGACATGGTGGAGCTCGAGTCGCTGGTGGACGAGTCGGACATCTGGCTCGTCTACGGGCTGGTGGAGAACCATCTCCGGCACACCGGGAGCCCGGTGGCGCGGCGCGTGCTCGACCACTGGACGCACCTCGTCCCGCAGTTCGTGAAGGTGATGCCCACCGACTACAAGCGCGTGCTCCAGGCGCGGCGCTCGGCGCAGCGGCCGACGACGAACGTTCCGGCGCGGCCACGGCTGCGAGCGGTGGAGGGGTAAAGCACCGATGGCCAAGACCACCGGCTTTCTCGAGTGGCAGCGGGAGTCGGCCCCCAAGCGCGCGAAGCTGGAGCGGGTCCACGACGCCCGGGAGTTCGTCCTCCGCCAGGACGAGGAGCAGAGCCGCCGTCAGGCGGGACGCTGCATGGACTGCGGCATCCCCTTCTGTCACCAGGGCTGCCCGCTGGGGAACCTCATCCCCGACTTCAACGATCTCGTCTGGCGAGGGCGGTGGGAGGAAGCCTGGGCGGTGCTCTCCAGCACCAACGACTTCCCCGAGTTCACCGGACGCCTCTGCCCCGCGCCCTGCGAGGCAGCCTGCGTCCTGGCCATCGACCAGGCGGCGGTCACCATCGAGCAGATCGAGAAGGAGATCGCCGACCGCGCGTTCTCCGAGGGCTGGGTCCGTCCGCGGCCGCCGGCCTCCCGCACCGGGAAGACGGTGGCCATCGTCGGCAGCGGCCCGGCGGGGCTGGCCGCCGCGGCCGGCCTGAACCGCGCCGGGCACACGGTGACCGTCTTCGAGCGTGCGTCCGCGCCCGGTGGCCTGCTCCGCTTCGGCATCCCGGACTTCAAGCTCGAGAAGTCCCTGGTCGAGCGGCGGGTGGCGCTGCTCGAGGCGGAGGGCGTGACCTTCCGCTGCGGGGTGGACGTGGGACAGGGCCCGGGCTTCGACCGGCTGGCCGCGGAGCACGACGCGCTGGTGCTGGCGCTCGGCGCCCGGCGGCCGCGCGATCTCGTCGTCCCCGGACGCGAGCTCCCCGGCGTGGTCTGGGCAATGGACTACCTCGAGGCACAGAACCGGCACGTCGCCGGCGCGCCGCTCCCGCCAGAGCTCTCCGCACGCGGCAAGCGGGTGGTCATCCTCGGCGGCGGCGACACGGGTTCCGACTGCCTCGGCACGACGCACCGGCAGGGCGCGGCCCACGTCGAGCAGATCGAGCTGCTGCCCGCACCGCCCCAGGTTCGGGCCGCGGGGAACTGGTGGCCGGACTGGCCGCTGGTGTTCCGGACGTCGTCGAGCCAGGAGGAGGGAGGCGGGCGCGAGTTCGGCCTCTCCACCACCCGGCTGGTCGGAAGGAACGGCTGGCTGGCGGAGATGGAGCTCGCTCGGGTCCGGATGGAGAAGGACGAGGTCGGGCGAGGCCGCCTGGTGACGGTTGCGGGGAGCGAGAGCACCCGGCAGGTCGATCTCCTCATCCTCGCGATGGGATTCGTCGGTCCGGAGACGGGGGCGCTCGAGTCGCAGCTCGGCCTGGTCCTCGACTCCCGCGGCAACGTCCGCGTCGACGGGCGATTCCGCACCTCGCGGCCCGGAGTCTGGGCGGTGGGCGACGCGCGACGCGGCGCGAGCCTCATCGTGTGGGCGATCTCCGACGGACGAGAGGCTGCGCGTGACATCGACGGCGCGCTGACGGCCGCGACCTCCCGGCTTCCCTGCCGAGGCGCCGACCTGCCGTTCACCGTGCCTGGCTGAGCCGACCGGGCGCGACTCGCCTGCCATCGAGTGGCATCAGGACTCGGCGAGGACACCGCGCGCACCCCACGTTGCGGGCCTGGTGCACCGTCAACATTGGCTGACGCGTGCAGCGAGCGGCGCTGGCGGCCGGCAGTTTTTCGGCGCCTACCGTCCGCCCTCTCTTGCAGGAGGGAGTGGGCCGATGAACCGATGGGGGAAAGCTGGACTGAGGAGTGTACTGACCGCCGCGGCGATGCTCGCGCTGTTCCCGGCAACGTCGTGGGCATGGGGTGACAAGGACGATGATCCGTCGCCACCGGTGAGACCGCCGGACGGGAACAAGGTCCGGCCGCAAAAACCGGAACGCGAGCTGCGGCAGATTCTCCGCGACATCGATCACAGGCACGTCGAGCGGACGATCAAGACGCTGGCCGGCTTCGGGACGCGCCATCTCGAGTCGAGCCAGACCGATCCGAACCAGGGCATTGGCGCAGCCATCAACTTCGTCTTCGAGACGCTCCAGGGCTACGCCGCGGTCTCGGGTGGACGGATGACGGTGGAGAAGCAGACGTACCATCAGGGTCCCGTGCCCGGCGCGGTCCTCAACCCCGCGGGAGTGGATGTCACCAACGTGGTGGCGACCATCCACGGAAGCCTCACCCCCGAACGGATCTACCTGATCTCCGGTCACATCGACACCCGGCGGACCATCCTCACCAATCCCGACGCGCTTCAGCCCGGCGCGGACGATGACGCTTCCGGCGTCGCGGTGATCATGGAGGTGGCTCGAGTCCTCGCCAGCCACAGCCCCGAGTCGACCATCGTCCTGACCGCGGTGGACGGCGAGGAGGAGGGGCTCTTCGGCTCCGACTTCCAGGCGAAGCAGTACAAGGCCGCCGGCGCGAACATCGAGGGCATGTTCTCGAACGACATCGTCGGAGCGAGCCGGTCCGAGCACGGCGTGAGCGACGCGCACCGGCTGCGCCTGTTCAGCGAGGGAGTGCCCACCACGCTCCGTCCCTCGGCGATCCCGCCCACCACCCCGCCCCTGACCGGCGCGCTGCTGACCCCTGCTCAATCCCTGGCCCTTCAGCTCCTGCAGCTCACCGGGGGCGAGAACGACAGCCAGTCCCGTCAGCTCGCCAGGTTCGTGAAGAGCGTGGCGGAGAACGAGGAGACCGACATGCGGGTGTGGCATCTCTACCGGCGCGACCGGTATCTGCGGGCCAGCGACCACGTCTCGTACCAGACCCAGGGTTATCCGGCGGCGCGCTTCACCGAGCCGAACGAGACATTCGCCCACGAGCACCAGGACGTCCGCGTCGAGAACGGGGTCCAGTTCGGTGACCTCGTGGAGTTCGTGGACTTCAACTACGTGGCGCGAGTCGCGAAGGTGAACGCGGCCACGCTCTGGTCCCTGTCCCAGGCGCCGGGCACCCCCAAGAACGTCCAGATCCACGCCCCGGTGCTGACCAACGACACACTCCTGACCTGGGACGCAAACACCGACCCGGACCTCGACCAGTACGAGGTGGTCTGGCGGCAGACGAGCGAGGAGGACTGGACCAACGCCATCCCCGTCGGGAACGTGACCAGCATCTCTCTCCCGGCCGCGCCCAAGGACAACTTCCAGTTCGGCGTGCGCGCGGTCGACCGCGAAGGCCACCGTAGCCCGGTCGGATTCCCGGTCACGAACTTCACCAACTGACGTCCGCGGGGCGGGTCTCCCCGGCGATGTGGCGAAGCTGGCTCGCGACACGTCGCCGGGGGCGTCCGACGGAGTCGCTCGCTAGCCGACGCTTCGGACGATCTTCCTGAGCGCGGGAGCCGGAACGCGGCACACTGAGTGCCTCGGGGCTGGGCGCCCCCGGGAGGTGCGCGCAGTCGATGGACGTCAGCCGCTGGCCGGCACTGGAGACGCTGTCGCGGGTCCTTCTCGCGGTCGGCGTCGGACTGTTCGTCGGGCTCGAGCGGGAATGGCGCGGCAAGGAAGCGGGGCTGCGGACCTTCGCCTTCGTCTCCATGCTCGGCGCGCTGGGAGGGCTGCTCGGCACGCCGTTCGCGATCGCCGCCATCGCCGGAGCGGCCACGCTCATCCTGGTCGTCAACTGGGCCTCGATCCAGGCCGGCCAGGGCATCGAGCTGACCACCTCGGCCGCCCTCCTGGTGATGACCGTCACCGGGGTGACGTGCGGCCTCGGGCACCGGTTCACCCCCGCGGCCGTCGCGGTCATCACCGCGGGGCTCCTGGCCTGGAAGGAGCGGCTGGCGAGCTTCAGCCACCGGCTCACCGCGGAGGAGCTGCGCTCCGCCATCCTGCTCGGGATCCTGGCCTTCACCATCTTCCCGGTGCTTCCCACCCGGCCGGTGGACCCCTGGGGTCTGGTCTATCCGCGCGCAGCGTTCACCACCGTGCTGCTCATCGCGGCGCTGGGCTTCGTCAACTACGTGCTCCTCAAGGCCGCCGGCCCGCGGGGAATCGCCATCACCGGCTTTCTCGGAGGGCTGGTGAACAGCACCGTCACCGTCACCGAGATGGCGGAGCGGACCCGGGTCGGAGGCTCTTCGTGGATCGCTCCTGCCTCCCGGGCGATCGCCCTGGCCACGATGGCGATGCTCCTACGGAACGCGGTCCTGCTCGGCATCCTCGCTCCGCCCGCGCTGCGGGCCGCGCTGCCGACCTTCCTCGCGCTCCTCGCCGCCGCCGCCGCGTTCGCCGCCTGGCAGAGGAAGAGCGAGGAGGGGGCCCCGGTCCCCGAGCTTCCCCTCCGCTCGCCGTTCTCCCTCCGCTCCGCGCTGTACTACGGCCTCCTCTTCGTCGCCCTGGAGGTACTCGGGGAGACGGGCCGGCGGGCGCTGGGCGAGTGGGGACTTTACGTGGTCAGCCTCGTCGGCGGCCTGGTCTCCAGCGCCTCGTCGGTCGCCTCGGCCGGCTCGCTCGGATCGCACGGGCTCGTCCCCTGGGCCCTCGCGGGGAATGCCGCGCTGGTCGCGAGCCTGGCGAGCATCGCGGTGAACGCGATCATCGTCGGCCGGGTGGCCCGCGTCCCTGCGCTGGTCCGGGCAACCGTCGGCATGGTGGTGGTGCTCCTCCTCACCGGGTGTGCGGTGCTCGTGGGCCAGCGGCTGGTCGAGCACCGGCTGCAGGAGCGCGCCGGCCTCGACCCGGGCGCCGTTCACGCGCTGACCTGCCGCGCACCCGGCGCCGGACTCGCTGGAACGACGTGAGCGCGACGCCGGACCGTCACTTCATCGCGGTGCAATGACGAGGTCTCCGAGACCTCGGGCGCCGTTCATCGCGGGGCAGGAGCGGCGGCCAGCTCCGCGGCGATCTCCCGCGACAGCTTCTCGACCGCCCGGCCGAGCGCCGGCGCGACGTCGGCCGCAGCACCCGTCCCGGCTGCCTCGGTGATGCGGGAGCGATGCGTCCGCTCCGGCTGGTCCGCGCCCGCCGGAAGCACGAACCACACCGCGTCCATCACCAGCTGGCTGGACAGGTCGAGGCGATTCATCGCCACCACGACCGTCCGGTCCGCCGAGAGCCCCGGCACCGCGTCGCCCAGCACCTGCGCCTCCGGAACGAGCGCGCCCAGGTCCTGCACCAGCGTGTTCCGGAGCAGCGCATCGAGCGGCTCGACCCAGCGGTCGAACTCGTCCACCACCACGGTGTTCTCGCCAGTGCGGCGGACCATCTGCGGCCGGTCCACTCCCTCGGGCAGGGTCACCGGCGCGACGCGGATCCGCAGCGACGACCCTCCTCCCCCGCCACCCTGCCCCTCGTGGGGATTCAGCGTGGAGAGCGTGTAGAACCGGGCCGCCGGCGAGCTTCCCAGGCATCCCGCGCCGGCGACGCCCACCATCGCCAGGGACAGCAACGCGCTCCGCATCATGGCCGCTTTCCCTGCACCAGGGCCTCCGGGTGTCGCTCGAGGTAGTCGGTCAGCAGGCGCACCGAGCGAGACGCCTCCCGCAGGTCGCGCAGCGCATGCGGCAGCTCGCCACCGCCGGTGCTGGAGGTCCCCAGGAGCCCCGAGGTCGCCGAGAGCGTCTTCTCCAGCTGGACCGATGCGCCCTGGAGGCTCTGCATCGTCGGGCCGATGTGCGTGCTCGCCTCGCGGGTGAGGACGTCGAGGTTCTTGATCGTCTCCGACAGCTCCGGCGCGCGGAGGACCTGGTTGGCGCCCTGCACGAGGGTCCGGGCGTCGGCCAGCAGCCGGGTCGCGGACTCGGTCATGTCGTCGAAGCCGCTTCCGGGGACGGTCGGAAGCTCGGGGTACTTCCCGCCGAGGCCGAGGCGCGCCTTCGGAGAGCGAGGATGGAAGGCGAGCGCGACGATCTTGTGGCCGGTGAGCAGGCTCCCCGTCTCCAGCTCGGCGCGGAGCCCGCGCGCGACCAGCAGCGCCATCTGCGCGTCGGTCGACTGCTGCAGCTTCGGCCCCTCGGTGGGGAGCTCGCCCTGGTGGAGGAGGACCTTCTCCGGGTCGAGGGTCAACGTCACCGGCACGCTGAGCCGCCCCGCCTCCCCCTCCAGCCGCACGTCGGTCACCCGCCCCACCCGGATGCCGAGGAGCTCCACCGGTGTCCCCACGTCCACCCCCCGGACCGAGCCACCGAAGTGCGTCAGGTACGACACCTGGGGGCCGTACGGCATGCTCAGCGCACTCTCCTTGTCGGCGTACAGCTCGAACTCGCTGTCCTTCGGGCTGGGAGGATCGCCGGCGCCCTCGGGACGGGTGTCGAACGCGATGCCTCCGAGGATGACCGCCTGCAGCGACTCGGCGCGTGCCTTGAAGCCGGAGCCTCCGGTGCTGATCTCGATGCCCGAGGCGTTCCAGAACCGCGTCTCGGGCCGGACCATCGCGTCGTGAGGCCCGCGGACGAAGACGTTCACCGCCACGCTCTGCCCGTCGGGGGCCAGGGTCGCCCCGAGCACCTCCCCCACCGGGACGCCCCGGTAGTACACGGGTGAGCCGCGGCTGAGCGACCCGAGAGTCTTCGCACGGAGGACGAAGCTCTTGCCGTCGCCCGACGGTGGGAGGACCGGCGGCTCCTCCAGGCCCTTGAAGCCCTCGGTCCGGCCGCCGCGCCCCGGCTCCATCTCGATGTAGACGCCGGAAAACAGCGTCCCGAGGCCGGACACGCCACCGACCCCCAGCCGTGGGCGGACCACCCAGAAGCGGGTGCCGGTGGTGAGGTGCTCCTTGAGATCGCTGCGCATCCGGACGTGGACCTCGACCCGGCTGAGGTCGCGGCTCAGGTCCAGGTACTCGACCATGCCCACCTCGACGTTGCGGAGCATGACCCGGGTGCGCCCGGCCTCGATGCCCTCGGCGCTGGCGAAGGTGATGGTGATCAGCGGGCCGCGCTGGGCGTATGTCTTCCATCCCAGCCATCCGGCGATCACCACCGCGGCGATCGGCACGAGCCAGATGGGCGAGAATCTCCGCCGCTGGACGCGCGCCTCGCGAGGCTCTGTCATCCGTCCCTCCCCTCCACTGCGTCCCACATCAGCCGCGGGTCGAAGGCCTCCGCGGCGATCATGGTGATGACCACCACCGCGGCAAAGGCGACCGCTCCGGCCTTGGCCTCCACCGAGGCCAGCACGCCGAACTGCACCAGGGCGACCAGGAGCGAGATCATGAAGACGTCGATGTTCGACCACCGGCCGATCGCATCGACCAGGCGGTACAGCCGCGTCCGGAAGCGGAGCGCCCAGCTCCACCGCTGGCGAACCGAGACCACGAACCAGGTCAGGCTGATCAGCTTCAGCACAGGCACCAGGACGCTGGCGAAGAGCACGATGATCGCGAGCGGCCAGTACCCGCGGCGCGCCAGCTCGCCGATCCCGGTGATGATGGTGTCCGGCGTGGGCCGCCCCAGTCGCCCCACCGCCATGATCGGCAGGATGTTGGCCGGGAAGTAGAGCGCCGCCCCGGCGATGACCAGGGCCACGGTGCGGTTCAGGCTGTCCCGCTTCCTGCGCCACAGGGGACAGCGGCAGCGCGGGCATCGCGCCCCCTCCTGCAGCCCGGTCACGAGGTCACACTGCGGGCAGGCCAGGGTGGGACCGGGACCGCGCACCGGAACGGGCCTCCGGATGGCATCCCAGACGTGGCGGCGATCCAGCACCCGGTCCACCAGGAAGCTGAGGAGCGCCGTCGCCGCCACCGCCCAGCCTCCGACGCCGATCGTCACCCGGCCGAGCTCCTCGAGACGGGTGAAGGCCACGAAGCCGCCGATGACGTACACCTCGAGCATCGCCCAGGGACGCATCCGCTCGGCCAGCCGGAACAGCGGACCGAGCTCGCGGGCGCGCCGGCCCGCCCGGACGTGGAAGAGGACGTACGCCACCGCGGCGAGCCAGAGCAGCGGGAAGACGATGGAGAAGAAGGACACCAGCAGCGCCAGCGCCGGCATCTGATCGGCGACCAGCGCCCGGGGTCCGCTGACCAGCAGGTTGTCGCGGTGCCTGCCGGCGAGGTTGACGTCGATGATCGGGAAGGCGTTGGCCAGCACCCCGCAGAGGATGCCGGCCAGCGCGAGCGCCAGCGGGGTGGAGTCCGGAGGCTCGCGCCGGTCGAGCACGGCGTCACACCGGACGCAGCGGGCGAGCGAGTGGAGCCCGAGCGCCGGCAAGGTCTGGACCTGCGCGCAGTCGTGACAGGCGACCTCCTCGGCCGCCGGGGCTTCCTCGAGAGAGGTGTCCACTCAGGGTACGAGAGGTAGGTCGCCTCCTCGCTTCTGCCGACCCCCCGGTCGAACGTCGACGTCCAGCGGAGAACGTCAGGCTGCCGCGTCCGGCGGTGGGGCCAGCTTCCAGCGCCGGTGGAGCCACAGCCACTGCTCCGGCGCCTCGCGAATGATGCGCTCCAGCGCGGCGGTCACCCGAGCGGTGTGGTCCCGGAGGTCCCGGCGGCGGTCGCCGGTGTCCGTCACCGCGAATGGCCCCTCGACCCGGAAGCGCAGCCGGCCCTTCTCCCGGAGCGCCACGACGACGAGGGTGGGAGCCCCGGTCCGCAGCGCGGCCATGGAGAGCGCGGGGCTCGTCGCCGCCGGCCGTCCGAAGAAGGGCACGAACAGCGCGTGCTTTCCGCCGATGGCCTGGTCCAGCAGCATCGCCACCACCTCGTTCTTCCGGAGGGCCGCGACCATCCCGGTCAACGCCCCGCGCGCGGGGATGAGCCTCAGGCCGGCCCGCTCCCGGGCCTCCACCAGCCGGGCGTTGAGGCCTCCCCGCAGCGGGCGCACCACCGCGTGGAGCGGCACGCGCTGGGCCATCGCCGCGCCGAACATCTCCCAGCTTCCGAGGTGCGCGGTGGCGACGACCAGCCCCTTGCCCGCGGCGAGCGCCCGCTCCACCGGGCCGAAGTCGTCCACCTCCACCTCGGCGAGGAGCTGGGCGCGGCTCGCCCCGAGGGTGCGGAGCGCGTCCACCACCGCCCTCGCCATGTTCCCGTACGCGGCCCGGGCCAGCGCCCGCCGCTCCTCGACGGAGCGCTCGGGGAAGGCGTGGGCGAGGTTGTCCAGCGTGACGCGCCGGCGGATGCCCAGCGCGTAGGCGCAGGCGGCGACTCCACGCGCGAGCGCGTCGACGATTCCGGACGGAAGAGCCTGGAGGAGATGCACCAGCACCCCCGCCGCCCCCCGGGAAAGGACAGTCGACTGGACGAGCGCGGGCCTCTCCACCACGCTGCCTGCTAGCACGAGACACCCCCGGGACTGGAGGAAGGTTCGGCCGTGTCCGACGAGCGCGTGGACGTGGTGGTGATCGGCGCGGGGGCCGCGGGGCTCGCCGCCGCGGACCGGCTCGCCCGGGGTAACGTCTCGGTCCGGGTGCTCGAGGCGCGGCCGCGCATCGGGGGACGGGTCGATACCCGTCGCCTTCCGGGGTGGCCGCTGCCGGTCGAGCTCGGCGCGGAGTTCGTCCAGGGCAAGGCCCGGACGCTGCTCGACCGCGCGCGCAAGGCCGGGCTGAAGGTCAAGGCGAGCGGACAGCGCCACCTCACCCTCCGGAATGGACGGCTGTCGGACGCGGGGCCGCTGCTGGAGGCCGCGCTCGCGAAGGTTTCCGAGCTCCACGGGGACGTTCCGGTGGAGCAGGCGCTGGACGCGATGCAGCGGGCCGGTGAGCTTCCGGCCGAGGAGCGCGCGCTCGCGCGGAGCTACGTCGAGGGCTACTACGCGGCGGACCTGAGCCGGGCGAGCGCCGAGTGGATCGGAGCGCTCGAGCGTGCCTCGCGCGCCCTGCACGGCGACGAGGCGGCGCGGATCGAAGGCGGCTACGTCGGCGTCCTCGAGCGGGTCCTCGCCTCGGCGGAGAAGCGCGCGCCGGCGCTGCTCCGCCTGTCGACGCTCGTCACGGAGATCCGCTGGTCGGCGGGCCGGGTCCTGGTGGAGTCGCGGAAGAGCACCGGCCTCCCGCTCCCGCGGCTGCAGGCCCGGGCCGCCGTCGTCTCCGTGCCGCTCGGCGTGCTCCGGGCTCCGGCCGGAGCCACCGGCGCGATCCGCTTCGCCCCCCGCCTGCACGACGTGGAGCGCGCGGCCGGCGCCATGGTGCAGGGGCCGCTGTTCAAGCTGCTCCTCCGCTTCCGCGAGCCGTTCTGGCGCTCCGGAACGCCCACCGCGCACCGTGCGCGGCTCCGCGGGCTCGGGTTCGCGCACCTGCCTGGCGGCGCGGTGCCCACCTGGTGGACGACGGAGCCGGTGGAGTCGGGCGTGCTCACCGGATGGGCCGGCGGGCCGCTCGCCCAGGAGCTGTCGACGCTCCCGCCCGATGCACGGCGCGGCCGCGCCCTGGACAGCCTGCAGCATCTGTTCGGCGTGCCCCGCGCCGTGATCGAGGAGCAGCTCGAGGACGAAGCGCTGCACGACTGGCAGGCGGACCCCTACGCCCGGGGAGGCTATGCGGTCACGCAGGTGGGCGGCCTCGGCGCCGCACGGGTGCTCGCGCAGCCCGTCGCCGACACGCTGTTCTTCGCCGGCGAGCACACGCACACCGAGGGGCAGGCCGGCACCGTGCACGGTGCCCTGGAGACCGGCGAGCGGGCGGCACGCGCGTGCCTCGCGGTCCTCGCCCGCTGACCCTCGCATCTCGAACGTTTCACCCCGGGTCCTCCGGGCCCGGACCCCGCTGCCCGCGTTAGAGTCCCGAGCCGATGACCGGCCTGCTCCTCGTCTCCACCCTCCTCGCCGCGGCCGACGGGGGCGTCACCACGCCTCCTGCAGCCCGCCCGGCGGTCCGCGCCGATGCGGGAACGCCCTCGCACGCGGCCGACGGCGGAACCACCCGCGCCGGAGCCGACGCCGGACAGACGAGTCGCGACGCCGGGGCGCGCGCCAGCGCCGTCGACGGCGCGCCGGATCCCGCGACGCACGTCGCCGTCCAGGAGCCGGCCGCGCGCGACGCCGGCACCGCGAAGAAGAAGAAGGCCCGCTCCGACCGAGCGGACGGTCAGCCCGATCCGCAGATGGACGCGCTCCTCGAGCAGTCGCGCGCGCAGACCGAGGCGCTCCAGCAGATGGCCGCGCAGCAGCGCGCGTCGGAGGAGGCCCGGCAGGCGGAGGCGCAGGCACGGACGCAGCGGGCAGCCACGGTCGACGGCGCGCGCACCAGCATCGACGGAACGCTCCAGACGTTGCAGGGGAACGGCAACTGGAATGCGGCCTCGCTCCAGTCGACGCGCGTCTCGCTTCAGCAGACCGCCGCGGCGGCCTCGGCGGCCAACTCTCCGGTCGAGGCCAGCCGCGCCGCCCAGGCGGCACGACTGGTCGAGGCCGCGGAGGCGGCGCTCGGCCAGAAGAACGCACAGCAGGCGCAGTACTACCTCATGCAGGCCAACCAGCTCCTGGGCGGGCAGAGCGGCGGCTACTGACGTCCCCGACGCACGGCGGCACCGCAACGGCGGAGCATCCGCGGGTCGGAGGAGATAGATTGACCGGACGATGAATCCCGGTGTGCCCTTCGCTGGAACCGCCGATTCCACCGCCCCCAAGGCGGGCGCCGAGGACATCGTCCAGCTCGACCAGAACCATCCCGGCTTCCGCGATCCGGAATACCGCGCGCGGCGGAACCACATCGCCCAGCAGGCCCTCCGCTGGCACCCGGGCGATCCGGTGCCGGACGTGCAGTACACCGACACCGAGCAGGGGGTGTGGCGCACCGTCTGGGAGCACCTCGCGCCGCTCCACCACAAGCACGCCTCCGCCGAGTACAAGGTCTGCACCCAGCGGGTCAGCTTCTCCCGCCAGCGCATCCCGCAGCTCCGCGAGGTGAACCAGAAGCTCTCCGGCGGACCCACGGGCTTCCAGATGGTCCCGGTGGCGGGGCTGGTCACGTCGCGCGCCTTCCTCGGGAACCTGCGCTTCGACCAGTTCCTCTCGACCCAGTACATCCGGCACCACACCGTGCCGCTCTACACGCCGGAGCCGGACATCGTGCACGAGCTCGTGGGCCACGCGGCCACCCTCGCCGATCCGGGCTTCGCGGAGCTCAACCGCGCCTTCGGCCACGCCGCCGAGCGGGTGAGCGAGGACGTGCTGAAGCAGATGGAGCGGGTGTACTGGTACACGCTCGAGTTCGGGGTGGCGAAGGAGGGCGAGCAGCTCAAGGCCTACGGTGCCGGCCTGCTGTCCTCGTTCGGAGAGCTGGAGCGGTTTCAGACCCACGCCCGGCTCGTGCCGCTCGACATCGAGGCGATGGTCTCCCGCCCCTACGACCCCACGGTCTACCAGGAGGTGCTGTACGTCGCGCCCTCCTTCCAGGACGCCGTCCAGACAGTCACCCGCTGGCTGGACAGCGTGGCGAGGTAGCACAACATCCCAGATTTGCTGACGATTTCAGCACGACTGTGCGCGTCGTGAATTCTTCTGTCAGTACGGCAGCAGGGTCATCAGTTTGCGTGATGACGGCGCCGCGTTAGGTTGTGCGCGCACTGGCAATCCGGCCCGTTCGGCAGTACAGGGCCGCCGCCCGTCGCGTCACAGGCGGGCACTCCCCTCCAGGTCGTCCCGAGGAAGCAGACACTCATCATGGCGTCCAACATCCCCATCGAACGCGTTCGCAACATCGGCATCTCGGCCCACATCGACAGTGGGAAGACCACGCTGACCGAGCGCATCCTCTTCTACACCGGCCGGATCCACGAGATTCACGAGGTTCGTGGCAAGGACGGGGTGGGCGCCAAGATGGACTCGATGGAACTGGAGCGTGAGAAGGGCATCACGATCCAGTCCGCGGCGACGTTCTGCCTGTGGAAGGACATCAACATCAACATCATCGACACCCCGGGTCACGTGGACTTCACCATCGAGGTGGAGCGCGCGCTGCGGGTGCTCGACGGGGCGATCCTCGTCCTCTGCTCGGTGTCCGGGGTGCAGTCTCAGTCGATCACCGTCGACCGGCAGATGCGCCGCTACAAGGTTCCCCGCATCGCGTTCGTCAACAAGATGGACCGGGCCGGGGCGAACTATGCGCGCGTCGCGGGTCAGCTCAAGGAGAAGCTGAACCACCACCCGGTGATGCTGCAGATCCCCATCGGGGCGGAGGACCGCTTCCAGGGCATCGTCGACCCGATCGTGGGCAAGGCCTACTACTTCGACGGTGAGAACGGGGAGCACATCCGCGAGGAGGAGATCCCCGCCGAGATGGTGCAGCAGGCCAAGCAGGCGCGCCACGACATCATCGAGGGCGTGGCCAACGTGGACGACCACCTGGCCGAGCTGTTCATTGCCGACAAGCCAGTCTCCGACGAGGAGCTGAAGGCCGCGATCCGCCGCGCCACCCTGGCGCTGAAGATGACCCCGGTGATGTGCGGCTCTGCCTACAAGAACAAGGGTGTCCAGCTGCTCCTCGACGCGGTGAGGGACTACCTCCCCAACCCGAAGGAAGTGACCAACGAGGCGCTGGACCAGAAGAACAACGAGGCGAAGATGATCCTCGAGTCCAACCCGGACAAGCCGTTCGTCGGGCTGGCCTTCAAGCTCGAGGACGGGCGCTACGGCCAGCTGACCTACATCCGGATCTACCAGGGGAGGATCGCCAAGGGCGATTTCATCTTCAACCAGTCGAACCAGAGGAAGGTGAAGATCCCCCGCATCGTCCGGATGCACAGCAACGAGATGATCGACGTCGGCGAGGCCAGCGCCGGGGACATCGTCGCGCTGTTCGGCGTGGAGTGCGCCTCGGGCGACACGTTCACCGACGGCCGGCTGTCGGTCACCATGACCTCGATGCACGTGCCGGACGCGGTGATCGACCTCGCCGTGGCGCCGAAGGAGCGCAGCGGGCAGGCCAACTTCTCCAAGGCCCTGAACCGGTTCACCCGGGAGGACCCGACGTTCCGGGTCCACCGCGACGAGGAGTCCGCCCAGACCATCATCAGCGGGATGGGCGAGCTACACCTCGAGATCTACATCGAGCGGATGAAGCGCGAGTACAACTGCGAGGTGGTGGCCGGCAAGCCGCAGGTGGCCTACCGGGAGACCATCACCCAGCGGGGCGACTTCGCCTACACCCACAAGAAGCAGACCGGTGGCTCCGGTCAGTTCGGACGGGTCGTCGGTTACCTCGAGCCGCTGCCCGCGGACTCGGTGGAGACCTACGAGTTCGTCGACGACATCACCGGCGGCGCCATCCCCCGCGAGTTCATCCCCGCGGTGGACAAGGGCTTCCGCGAGGCGCTCAAGAAGGGCTCGCTCATCGGGTTCCCGGTGGTGGGGGTTCGCGCGCTCATCAACGACGGCGATAGCCACGACGTGGACAGCTCCGAGCAGGCGTTCAAGACCGCGGCGATCATGGCCTTCCGCGAGGGCTACGAGGCGGCCAAGCCGACCATCCTCGAGCCGATCATGAAGGTCGAGGTGCAGGCGCCCGAGGAGTTCCAGGGCTCGGTCGTCGGCCAGCTGAACCAGCGCCGCGGGACCATCCTGAGCACCGAGAACAGCGAGGGCTACCTGACGGCGGTGGCCGAGGTCCCGCTGAACTCGATGTTCGGCTACAGCACCGACCTGCGCTCCGCGACCCAGGGCAAGGGCGAGTTCACGATGGAGTTCGCGAAGTACGCACCGGTGCCGCGGGCCGAGCAGGAAGAGATGATGAAGGCGTACCGCGAAAAGCAGGCCGCCGAGCGGCGGTAGCCGCAGCGCCTCGCATGGTCCGAGGAATCACGAGGGCGCCCCGGAGCAATCCGGCGGCGCCCTCGGCGTTCGAACCCGCGGTCGGTCCGACGTCAGCGCGGATTGGTCGGCGGAGCAGCCGGCGCCGCCGGAGCATCGGGGCGGGGCGTCGACTGCGGAGTGGTGGTGTCCGGCTCGTTGCCCTGGCCCGCGCTGCCGCCCAGACCGCTCTGCGAGCCGGTGCCGGAGGAGCCCGCGGTGGCCGGAGCCAGGACGATCTCCACCCGCCGGTTCTGCGCGCGTCCATCCGCGGTGGCATTGCTGGCGATCGGCGACGACTTCCCCTTCCCCACGGAGTGGATCCGATCCGCCGGGACACCCTGGGAGGTGAAGTAGTCCGAGACCGCCTGGGCACGCCGCTCGGAGAGCGCCTGGTTCGCCTTCGCCGACCCTCGAGAATCGGTGTACCCCTCGATCGTCACCGGCCTCGACGAATTCTTGAGGTAGGTGGCCACGCGCGACAGCTGATCCTGCGCTCCCGGGAGAAGGTCGGCCTTGCCGGTCTCGAAGAGGACGCCACCCGAGAGGGTGATCACCGTTCCACGCGACATGTCCCGGACCTGCGCGAACTGCTCCAGGTCCTTCCGGCTCTGGGCCAGCTGAGATTCCGCATTGCTGCGCGCCTGGCGCTCGCGGTTCAGCTCGTCCTGGGTCTTGCTGAGCATCTGGTCGCGGGTGATGTTGAGCTCCTTGAGCGCGGCATCGCGCTGGCTGACGGCCTCCTGGGTCCGACCGACGGACTCCGCAAGCGAGACCTTGCTCAGCGCGAGGGAAGCCTTGTCGTCGACCAGGGCAGCGTCACCGGACTCCAGCGAGGCGTTGGCCTGGTCGAGAGCCTTCTTCGCAGTGGCGAGCTCGGCCGGGCTGTACTGGGCCGCGGGGCCCTGCGCCGCCTTGCTGTAGGCGGCCTGCGCCTCCTTGAGTCGAGGCGTGGCTTCCATGTGGCCACAGGCGATGATCAGGAACGCCGCCGTCACGATTGCTCCGCACCTCATTGGCCACCCCCGGTTCCCGAGAGATTCTTCTGCGCCGATTGCAGCCGCGTCCTGGCCTCGTCGGCCTCGGCGCGCGTCGCCTGCTCGCGGGTGATCGACTTGGCCAGCTCGGCCTCGGCCTGAGCGCTCTCGAGCTTGCGCACGGCGACCTCCGGCTTGTCCTTGCTCAGCTTCTTCGCGGACTCGAGCTGATCACGCGCCTGCTGTAGGTGAAGCTTGCCCTGCGGATTGTTCTCGGCCCCGATCTCCTGGGCCGCCTTGATCTCCGCCTCGGCATCGGTGAAGCGCTGAGCGGGAACGGGCGGCGCACCAGCACACGCGGCCCCCAGTGCAACGCCTGCTGCAACTGACAACCATCGCCTCATGACCTGGCCCCTTTCGCGGAAGCCCCGGCGGAAGGTTGAGACGACTGTTGTGCCGGACAACCTCGATGTGAGAGGGGCCCGCTGAGCGAGCGATCGGGTGCTCGCCCGGTTCCGTCCGAGGCCGGGGTCATTCACCTCCAGCGAGAGGACAGACCTCGACGTCAGTTCGTCGGCTTGCCCGCGTCAGGACTGGACTTCGAGCGCGAGGACTTGCTGCTCCCTGCGACGACCCCCGCTGCACCGGCTTTCGCCGGGGGCGTGGGCTGGGCGATGGCCTGCTGCAGCCGCGCCGTGGCCACGTCGAGTGTCGGCGCGGCCGAGCCCGCGACGCTGGTCTTCTTCTTCTTCGGCGCCTTCTTCTTCGTCTTCGCCGGCGCGGGCGGCGGATTCTCGGGCACCGACGCGAGCGGAGGCGTCAGCTGCGGCTGGAACAGCTCCGTCGGCGTCACCCTCCGCGGCGGCGGTGGCGGCACCGGCGCGTCATCCACCTTCGCCGTCATCTCGGGCTCGAGCGCCGCGCGGAACGCCAGCCGGTTGCGCGGGTCGTCCTGCTCCTCGTGCACCTCGACCCGGAGGTGCACCACCAGCCGGAGCCCCCGCTGGGCCTGGAACTCGACCTTCCCCGGAACCCGGTAGGCGAAGGAGCCGCTCCACGGGTACGCCCCGGTTCGCGAGCCCCGGTAGGTGAATTGCGCCGCGAGGACGTGGTTCCCCACCACCACCGTCCCACGAAAGAGCTCCTTTCCCCACCCCGCCTCCACCGGTCCCGGCAGGGCGCGGCCGTCCAGCTCCACCGTGCCCTCCACCAGCTCGAACTTCTGGGGATCCGGCCCGTCGGTCACGATGACCAGCTCGGGCTCGGGAATCTTCACCTGCTGCGCGAGCTCCGCCTCCAGCTCCTCCTGGGGCGAGCGCGCGGGCGTGCTCGCAGCCAGCGCCAGCGCCGGCAGCGTCCAGCAGGCGAGAGAGACCAGGGCTCGCATCGGGGTGACCCCGAGGATGCCACACTCTAGAGGTCGATCTGCATTCCCAGCTCCACCACCCGCCCGGGGGGAATGGAGAAGAAATCCGTGGTCGCACGCGCATTGCGGGAGATGACCCGGAAGAGCACCTTTCGCCAGTAGGCCATGTGGCTCCGACCTCGGGGGAGCACCGTCTCTCGACCCACATAGAAGCTGGTCGACTCCGGCTTGGTGGCCAGCCCGAGCGCGCGCGCCCGGCGAAGGATCTCCGGCACCCGCGGGCTCTGGCGGTATCCGTACTTGGCGACGACCCGGTAGAAGCCGAGGCTCAGCGGCTCCACCGAGACCCTCTGCTCTCCCTCGACCTCAGGCACGTTGAGCGGAAGGACGGAGAGGAGCACCACCTGATCGTGCAGCACCTGGTTGTGCTTCAGATGGTGGAGGAGCACCGGCGAGACGAGGCTGGTGGACGAGCTCAGGAACACGGCCGTTCCGCGCACGCGCGTGACCGGGCTCCGGGCCAGGTCGGTGAGCAAGGTATCCATCGTCATGGCGCTCGCGGCAAAGCGCTCGGCGAGCTCCGCGCGTCCCCGCTTCCAGGTGGTGAAGCAGGCGAACACCGCGATCGCCACCGCCACCGGGAACCATCCGCCCTGGATGAACTTCAGGAGATTCGCGACGAAGTACGGGATGTCGATCGCCATGAACGCCAGGGTCACGGTCAGCGACTTCCACAGCGGCCAGTGCCAGGCGTGAACGGTGATGAAGTAGAAGACCAGGCTGGTGATGAGCATCGTCCCCGTCACCGCGATTCCGTAGGCCGCCGCCAGCCGGCTGGACTGCTGGAACCCCAGCACCAGCGCGATGCAGGCCACCATCAGGAACTGGTTCACTGCCGGGAGGTAGATCTGCCCCTCGTTCTCGCGGCTGGTGTGGACGATGTTCAGCCGCGGCACGTACCCCAGCTGCACCGCCTGACGGGTGAGGGAGAACGCGCCGGAGATGAGCGCCTGGCTGGCGATGATGGTCGCCACCGTGGCGAGGATCACCGACGGGACGAGCATCGGGCGCGGTACCAGCGCGTAGAACGGATTGGCCCGGGCCGCGGTGTCGTGGAGGAGGAGCGCTCCCTGGCCGCAGTAGTTCAGGAGCAGCGCGGGGAAGACCACGCTGAACCAGCTCACCCGGATCGGGTGGCGGCCGAAGTGGCCCATGTCCGCGTACAGCGCCTCGCCGCCGGTGATGGCGAGCACCGCCGCGCCGAGCACCTCGAATCCCCGGAACCCGTTCTGGCGGAAGAAGCGCACCGCGTGCCAGGGGTTCACCGCGGCCAGCACTCCCGGCGACCGGACGATCTCCACCAGCCCGGCCACGGCGATGAAGAGGAACCACACGAGCATCACCGGTCCGAAGATGCCGCCGATGCGCGCCGTGCCCCGCCGCTGCACCAGGAACAGCAGGCCGAGGATGATGCAGGTGATCGGGACCACCAGGGGCTCGGCCGCGCTGGTGGCCACGCTCAGCCCCTCCACCGCCGAGAGCACCGAGATGGCCGGGGTGATGACCCCGTCCCCGTAGAGTAGCGCCGCTCCGAACAGCGCGAGGAGCACCACCACCGTGCGCTGGCGCATCTCCGAGATCGTCTCGGCCCGCGGGATGAGGGCCAGGAGCGCGAAGATCCCGCCCTCGCCCTGGTTGTCGGCCCGCATGATGAAGCTGAGGTACTTCACCGCCACCACCAGGGTGAGCGACCAGAGCATGAGCGAGAGAACGCCGAGCACGTTGTCGGAGGTGGGGGTGACCCCGTGCTCGCCGAAGCACTCGCGCATCGCGTAGAGCGGGCTGGTTCCGATGTCGCCGAAGACGATGCCCAGCGCGGCGATGGCGAGCCGGGTCGCCGGCCATCGTGGGTTCGGGGCTTCCCCGGGGCTGGACATGCGGCGGCCGACCCTAGCAGCGTCGTGGCTGGAACCAGCCTCGATGAAGACGAATGCGGCCAGGCTCCTGGACACACTGAACATCCGCTACGAGTTGCGGGTGTATCCGGTGGACCCGGACGACCTGTCGGCGATCCGCGTGGCGGAGAAGGTCGGCCTGCCTGCCGGCCAGCTGTTCAAGACGCTGGTCTGCCGCGGCGACCGGACGGGCGTGTGCCTGGCGGTGGTCCCTGCCGACCGCGAGCTGGACCTCAAGGCGCTCGCCCGCGCGCGGGGAGACCGCCGCTGCGACACCGTTCCGCTGAGGGAGGTCCAGCCGCTGACCGGCTACGTGCGCGGCGGCGTGACCGCGCTCGCCGGCAAGCGCGAGTACCCGGTGGTGCTCGACGTCTCGGCCCTGGAGTGGCCGATCATCTCCGTCTCCGCCGGGATGCGCGGGGCGCAGCTGTTGCTCGCGCCGGCGGACTACCAGGCCGTCACCGGCGCGACCGCCGCTGCGATCGCGCGCGCGGCGCCGGACACCGCTCAGGCCTGAGGGGCCTTCGCCGCCTTCTCGGCCGCCTCGTGAGCGGCGATCTCGGCCCGGACCTTCTCCATGTCCAGGGCCTTGGCCTGGGCGACGACGTCGGCGAGGGCCGCCGGGGGGAGCGCACCTGCGGTCCGGAAGAGCAGGACCCGGTCCCGGAAGATCATCAGGGTGGGGATGCTCTGGATCTCGAACGACGCGGCGAGCTGCTGCTCCTCGTCGGTGTTGATCTTCCCGAAGACCACGTCCGGGTTGTCGACGGCAGCCTTCTCGAAGGTCGGCGCGAACCCACGACAGGGGCCACACCAGGGCGCCCAGAAGTCGAGGACGACGATGCCCCCGGCCTCGACGGTCTCCCGGAAGTTCTGGGTGGTGATGACTCGCGCGGTGCTCATGGCTTGCACACGTAACCCACCCCCCACACGCGTGCAGCAAACGGTCCGGCAACCGCCCCGCAAGCCCGATTTGACTCGCCGCGTTAGGCCCTGGAATGGGCCCAATTCTCTTGGCGCATGGGGCGAAACCATCTACAAGCTCGACCTGATTTCCGAGTCAGTGGCCGCGGCTCGAACGACCCTTGCGGAGGGGGTTTCCAGATGAAGAGGTTGCTGCTTCTCGCGCTCGCGGTGTCGTTTGCCGCGTGCAGCCCTGACATCCCGACCTCGCCCGACCAGTCCGTGAACTTCGTCGAGGCGGAGTTCGATCCGGCACACAGCGTCATCCCGCTTCCCAACGACCTCGTCTTCCTCGACGCGGCGGGGAACCTGCAGCCGACGCTCCAGGCGCCCACCACCGGTGGGACCGACGCCCAGAACGAGTTCAACCGCGACTACCTGAACCACCTCGACGGGTTCCCCCTGGAGTCGACGGCATCCGCGCTGTTCGACAAGCCCATCGATCTCGCGTCGGTCCAGCTCTTCAACGGGACGAACCCCGACACCGCGAGCTTCGCGGTCTTCGACGTGAAGAAGCTTCTCCCGGTGACCAACCTGAACATCACCGTCGCGGATGCGCCCAACAACGGCCAGACGCTCAACTTCATCCCCACCAGCGGATACTGGGAGCGCGGTGGGCAGTACGCGGTGATGGTGCTCGGCGGTCCGAAGGGGATCAAGGGACGGACGAGCGGTCAGACCGTGACTCCCTCGCCCACCTTCGCGCTGGTGACCAGCAGCACGCCGCTCATCACCTGTGACGCCAACGGGAACAACTGCGTCCTCGCCACGGCGGCCATCCCGACCACCGCGAAGGACCCCGCCGCGCAGTACGACCAGCAGGTCGCGCTGGCGAAGCAGCTCGAGGCCCTGCGGGTCAACTACAAGCCGATCCTCGACCAGGCGCAGGCCATCGTCCCCGGCCTGAAGCGGACCGACATCGCGCTGGTGTGGACCTTCACCATCACCAGCCAGGCCGAGGTCACCTTCGATCCGGCGAACCTCATCATCCCCTTCCCCAACGACGTCCTGAACCCCACCGGGAGCCAGGTCGCCATCCCTCCCGGCAGTGGTCTGCCGCCGGACCTGGTCGCCGGGCTCAACACCCTCGACGGCTTCTCCACCACCGCGCCGATCGTCAGCGAGAACGGCGTGGGCACCGGGCCGCTCATCGGCGGTCGGGTCGACGCTTCCACCGTGAAGTTCGGACCCACGGGAACGATCAACTTCGTCGCGGCCGGCCCCGGCGCGGCTGCGCTTCCCACCACCCCGGATGGGTCTCTGAAGGTCCACGCCTGCCTCAACTGCCCGGGAATCGTGATGAACCTGCCGGACGGCGGGCCCATCCTTCTCCCCGACGGCGGGCCGAAGCCGGACACGCTGGCCATCATCCCCGACGTGCCGCTGACCGAGCGGACGCTGTACGCGGCCTACATCACCACCGACCTCAAGGACACGGACAGCAAGAACGTCATCGCCAGCCCGGCGTTCGCGCTCGTCCGCTCCTCGGCGCCGCTCTTCGACGGCACCCACAGCACGGTGAGCCTGCTGACCGACGCCCAGGCCGCGCAGCTCGAGCCGCTGCGCGCGGGCCTGAAGCCGTTCTTCGATCAGCTCGCGCAGCTCGGGGCGCCCCGCACGAAGCTGGCGCTCGGATGGGCCTTCCACACCCAGAGCACGATCACGACGCTGTCCCAGCTCCACGGCGCTCCGCTCGCGGCCCCGGCCCAGACCGCCCTGCCGCTCTGGGTGCAGGAGATTCCTGCTCCTGCTGGAGCGCCGAATCCCGGAGGCGTGGTCGGCCACTGGTACATCGGGCAGATCCTCGACCTCTTCGCGCTCACCGGGACCGGCGGCACCATCAACCCCGACACCGCGCAGTGGACCGCTCCGAAGATCGCGTTCGTGATGAGCGTGCCGGCGACCGGCGCGCCCGGCAGCGGCTACCCGGTCACGATCTTCGGTCATGGCCTCAGCCGCGACCGCACGGATGGCTTCGCCATGTCCGCCTCGCTCGCCGCAGCGAACAACGTGATGGTGGCGATCGACGAGCCCTGGCACGGCGACCGAAACACCTGCAAGGGATTCGGAGCGCTCCTGCTGGCCGGAGGCGCACCGGCGCCGGTGGCCCAGGACCTCTACGCCTGCCAGAATCCGGCACCGCCGACGACTCCGACCCAGACCTGCAACGCGGCCGGGCACTGCGAGCTCGCCGACCGCAGCAACGCCGGCCTCCAGGCCTGCGACAGCACGGCGCTGGACGCGGACAAGGCCTGCTTCCTCGCCGGTCAGGGACACTGCGCCGCGGACAACAAGTGCGAGGGCGGCGCCTTCGCCGCCTCGTTCGCCGGGGTCCCGATCCAGGGCTGGAACCTGATCAACCTCCAGAACTTCTTCGCCACCCGCGACAACCTCCGCCAGCAGGTCATCAGCAACGCCCAGCTCGCGCGCGTTGCCTCCAACGCCGCGGCGGGGAACCTCGGGCAGCAGGCCGGAGACATCGTCCTCGACGGTCAGAAGATCAGCTACGCCGGCCAGAGCCTGGGCGGCATCCTCGGGAGCCTCTACTCGGCGGCCGCGCCGGAGGTGAAGAACGCGGCGCTCAACGTTCCCGGCGGCGGTCTGACGAACATCATCCTCACCTCGCCGGCGTTCGCGCAGCTCAAGGCCGCCTTCCAGGGCGGCCTCGCGGCCGAGGGGGTGGAGACCAACTCGCCGCTGTACGACACCTTCCTCGGCATCGTGCAGTGGATCGTCGACCCTGGCGACCCGCTGAACGCCGGTCCGTACCTGGTCCGGAGCAGCCGGTCGGGAACGTTCGACCCGGTGAACAACCCGCTGGCCAACAACGGCAGCAGCCGGCGCGGCTTCATCCAGTGGATCGCTCAGGATCAGGTCGTCCCGAACCCGACCACCGTGGATCTCATCCAGGCGGTGATGGCCGACCCGAGCGCGACCGGGGTGCTGGTCACTCCAAGCACGGCGGTGCCGAACTTCTGGGCGAAGCAGTTCCCGTCCAACGCCAACCCGGCCCTCAACCACGGCTTCCTGCTCGGATCGGCCGGTGGGGCCACGGCGCAGGCTGCCCAGGGTGAGATCGCCAACTTCATCGGCGGCGCGGCCCCGTTCTGATCCCCCGGACACCGGAAAGGCACATGCACATGAAGAAGCTCATGTTCGCAGTGATGGGCCTGGCCGCGGTGGCCGGGGGCTCCGCCCGGGCAGCGGGCATCGCCGTCGACCTCCAGTCGGCGCGCGGCGTCGGCATGGCCGGCTCGCTGGTCGGCGCGGTCGACGACGCCTCGGGCATCTACTTCAACCCCGCCGGCATCGCGCAAGGGCAGGGCCTGGAGGTGGAGCTCGGCACGGCGCCGATCATCCCCTCCTTCACGGTGAAGAATCCCGCCGGGGAGGAGCTCAAGGGCGTCTCCAACATCATCACCCCCGTCCACCTCTACGCGACCTGGGGCATCAGCGACGAATGGACGGTCGGGATCGGCGTCTTCACTCCGTACGGCCTCAAGGTGGAGTGGGAGCCCGACTGGGAGGGCCGCGAGATCATCAAGAAGGCGGACCTCAAGATCTACAACATCAACCCCACCGCGGCTTACCGCAACGGCCCGTTCCGGATCGGCGGCGGGATCCAGATCGTCCGGGCGACGGTCGAGCTGACCAAGGACATCAACCTCCTCGACAACGGCTACGTCGGCGTCGACCTCGGCGCCGGAGCCTGGGGCGTCGGAGGCAACGTCGGAGTCCAGTACGACGCGATCCCGAAGGTCCTCACCCTCGCCGCGACCTACCGCAGCTCCGTCAACCTCAACTTCAGCGGCAACGCGCACTTCGAGAACGTCCCGCCGTCCTACACCGGGACCTTCAAGGACCAGACCGCGACCACCAAGCTCAAGCTGCCCGATACCTTCGGCTTCGGGATCGCCGTGCGGCCGATCCCCGAGCTGGTCATCGATCTGGACCTGAACTACTTCGCCTGGCAGCAGTTCCAGGCCATCGACATCAAGTTCGAGAACCCGCAGCTCAACACCTACGAGGCCAAGCAGTGGGCGCACAGCTGGAACTACCGGATCGGCGCCGAGTACACGCTCAACGAGCACATCCAGCTGCGAACCGGCATCCTCTACGACAAGAACCCGGGCCCCACCTACACCCTGCTGCCGGACATCCCGGACACCGACCGCATCAACATCGGCATCGGCGGCACGTACCGCTTCGGCGCCTTCCGGTTCGAGCTGGCGTACCAGTTCATCAAGTTCCTCGGTGAGACCAGCACCTATCCGAACCCGAAGTACCAGTACGAGTACGGCGCGACGGCCCACGTCATCGCGCTGACCTTCGGGTTCAAGATCTAGCCCTGGCGTGCTTGAAGGGGAGCCGTGAGCGAACCTCCGGCTCCCCTTCCCTTTCCGGACAGCCTCTGTCACCGCTGCGCGGCGCCGCCGCGGTACGTCCGGACGGCGCGGAGCACGTTCATCCTCTGTCCGCTGGTGCCCGAGCGGTACCCGCGGCAGCCGGTGCGGCAGTGCCCGTTCTTCCGGCCGAGGCCTGCGCCCGGGGCCGCGCCCGAAGACTGATCCCCGCGGCGGAGGTCTAGAGACCACTTCGCTGCCGGACGCGATCCGCCCACTCCGGCTCGAGCTCGATGCAGGCGACGTCGCGCCCGAGGCGGACGGCCGCGGCGGGGATGCTTCCGCTCCCGCCGAAGCAGTCGAGGACGAGCTCCCCGGGTCGGGACCAGGTCCGGAGCAGCGGCTCGAGCACGCCGAACGGCTTGTGGTTGGGGTGCCTGCCCCACCGGGCGGCCTCGCCGTCCTCGTCGTAGCCTGCCACCACCGACCAGGGACGGGCCGCATCTCCTGGAGCGAGCGGCGCGAGCCGCTCCCGCCGCAGCACCAGCGCCACCTCGTAGACGCGCGCCGGCCGCTCGTTCCCCCCGCCCTCGGTGGTGAGCTTCGCCCAGACGAGCTCACCGGCCAGCGCCGGGAAGCCGGCCTCGGCCGCGACGGAGAGGATGGGCTGCTTCCCGAGGAAGTTGGTCCAGATCGCCAGGGTGCCACCGTCGACCACGGCCCGCGCCGCGGCGGGCAGCCACTCGGCGGTGAAGCGCCGGTAGGCGCGCACGTCCTCGAAGCGGTGGATGGGATCGCGGTCGATCTTCCGTCCGGCGCGGCGCTCGCGCTCGTCACCACCTTTTCGCCGGCGGGTGAGGAGGCAGTACGGCGGGTCGGTGAGGAGCAGCGAGGGACGCCGTCCGCCGAGCGCCCGTGCGATCACCTCGGGGCTCCGGGCGTCCCCGGTGACGACCACCGCGCTCAGGCTGTCGCTCCCACGGGCGCGAGAGTCTGCCACGCGGCGACGCTCACAACTGGAAGCCGATGCGTCCTCCGAACGTCGCTCCGTTGTTGAGGTACGAGACCTCTCCGCCGACGAGCAATCGACCCAGTCGTATCCCCGCTCCCATCCCGACGTGGATCCGGGCAACGTCGCCCTTGAAGAAGAACCACGGGCCGATGAAGCCGTCGACGTAGACCTGCGACACGTTGACCCGCAGCTTGAAGTCCAGCGGGATGCCGGCGGGGATGTCCGACGAGGTGGTCAGGAAGAAGCCTGGCTTCAAGCCGAGCTGGAATCCCGGCGCCACCCTCCAGAGCGCGTCCAGCCCGAAGCTGAAGATTCCGAGGCCAGGGGACTGGGTCCAGTAGTCCGCTCCCGCGCCGAGGTCGAACTCCTGCGCCTCGGCCGCTCGGGGGGCCAGGGCCAGCGCTCCCAGGAGCCCCAGGAGCAACCACCACCGTCTTCCGTGTGTCACGACGCCTCCATCCGGCCCGGCACGAGGGAGTTAGGACCTCGGTGCGGGCTGGGCAACCTACATCCTGCTCCCCACGCGCCTTCCGGCCTCCGCGCGTGCTGTCGTAAAAATCTCACTCTCCCCCCGTGCTCAACGCCGAGACCACCTGGATCGATCCGTCCCTGGCTTGCCCTCGCGGCCGATCCCATCGTCGCTCGTCAGTTACGGGACCCGAGCCCCGCGCCCTCCTCGCTCCTTGGCCTCGGCCGCGATCGCGGCGCGACCATCCGGTCAATCCAGCTGGTCTCGGCGTTCGTCTCGCCCTCCTCGCTGTCCTCGTGTCCTTTGGCGCCGGTGCGCAGGAGGACCCCGTTCACCAGACCGCCCGGGCGTACCTCGACGCGCTGACAGGTGCCGGTGATGACGCCGCGCGCGACACGCTCCTCGGCGGCGTGACGATGAACGCGTCGATCGCCAGCATCGGGAGCTGGCGCATCATCGCGGAGGATCCGGTGCGCAAGGAGTCCGGCGCGCTACAGACCGCGGGGCAGCTTGTGGCCGATCTGGACAAGTCGGGGCGGGCCACCCTGGCCAACCTCCTCAACCAGGCAGGCGCGGTGGGCAACGACGTCGAGGTCCGCGAGCTGTCCGAGGCCGAGGCCAACCGGCTCCTCGCGCCGACGCGGGACCGTGCGAGCCGCTTCGTCCGCACCCTCCCCGTGCTGGCGTACGTCGCGCGGGTGAGCAAGCCCGTCTACTGGCATCCGAAGAACCCGATCCGGCCGCTGCTGGTGCAGGCCGGGACGGACGGCACCTACTCGCTCGAGGTCTACCGGATGACCATCGAGAGCCTCGAGGGTCCGCGGAAGGAAGTCCGCCGCTGGCCGCTGCGGGTCCTGCGCTTCACGACCTCGCGCGGTCTCGACACCGGCTGGAAGATCCTTCCCGCCTCCGACTGGAACGGCGACTAGTCCCCCGCGTCTCGCCGGCGAGAGGCCGCGGGACCCAGGCGTCAGACCCCGAAACCCCTGCCTTCTTGGGCCTTGTTGATTATCGAGTCAGTCGCATAGGGTGCGCCCGACACGGCGCGTCAGCGCCCAGGGAGCAACGACGATGAGCCTCATCCGAAAGGTCGCGGTCCTCGGCTCCGGCGTCATGGGAAGCGGCATCGCCGCCCACGTGGCCAACGCCGGCATCCCGGTCCTGATGCTGGACATGGTTCCGCCCGAGGCCGGCCCCGGCGAGGACCGCAGCAAGAAGTCCTTCCGGAACAAGTTCGGTCTCGGTGGCCTCGCGAATCTGAAGAAGCTCCGCCCGGCCCCGCTCTTCACCCCCGCAGCGCTCGAGCTCATCGAGGTCGGCAACTTCGACGACGACCTGGCGCGCATCGCGGAGTGCGACTGGGTGGTGGAGGTGGTGAAGGAGGACATGGCGGTCAAGCAGGCGCTGTTCGCCCGCGTCGAGCCGCACCTCAAGCCCGGGGCCATCATCAGCTCCAACACCTCCGGCCTCTCGGTGGTCGGCATGCTCGAGGGACGGGGGCAGGCCTTCCGGAAGAGCTTCCTGGTCACCCACTTCTTCAACCCGGTCCGGTACATGAAGCTGCTCGAGCTGGTCGCCGGTCCGGAGACCGAGCCTGGCGTCCTGGCCCGCATGGCCCGCTTCGGCGAGGAGACCCTCGGCAAGGGCATCGTCTGGGCCAAGGACTCCACCAACTTCATCGCCAACCGCATCGGGACCTACGGGATGCTCCGCGTGCTCCGCGACATGCAGAAGGCGGAGCTCACCGTCGAGGAGGTGGACAAGATCTTCGGCCCGGCGATGGGCCGGCCGAAGAGCGCGGTGTTCCGCACCACCGACATCGTCGGCCTCGACACCTTCGTCCACGTCGCCCAGAACTGCTACGACACGCTCACCCAGGACGAGGAGCGCGACACGTTCCTGGTGCCCGAGTTCGTCAAGAAGATGGTCGCGGCGAAGATGCTCGGCGACAAGACGGGCGGCGGGTTCTACAAGAAGGTGAAGGGCAAGGATGGAGAGAGCGAGATCCAGGCGCTCGACCTGGCCACCCTCACCTACCGGCCGCAGCAGAAGGTCCGCTTCGACTCGCTGGGCGCCGCCAAGGGCGTGGACGACGTGGCCGAGCGCATTCGCACGGTGCTCACCGGCAGCGACAAGGCGGCGAAGTTCGCCGAGCGGGTGACGCTGGACTCGCTGGCCTACGCGAGCCGCCGCATCCCCGAGATCTCCGACGACCTGGTGAACATCGACCGCGCCCTCCGCTGGGGCTTCGCCTGGGACCTCGGTCCCTTCCAGGTCTGGGACGCCTACGGCGTGCGCAAGGGCGTCGAGCGGATGAAGGAGCTGGGGTTGAAGCCCGCGCCCTGGGTGGAGCAGATGCTCGCCTCGGGTCGGGAGACCTTCTACGCCGCGGACGGGACGAAGGACACCGCCTGGGACATCCCGCCGAAGAGGGCGGCTCCGGTCCAGGAGAATGCACGCACCCTCCGGGTCGAGCACCTCCGGCGGGGCAACAAGCGGCTCGAGGGGAACGACAGCGCGACGCTCTGGGACATGGGCGACGGCGCGCTGCTCCTCGAGTTCCACACCAAGATGAACTCCATCGACGACGGGATCGTCGAGATGATGAACAAGGCGCTCGACCGCGCCGAGGCCTCCGCTCGCGGGCTGGTCATCGGCAACGACGGGGCGAACTTCTCCGCCGGCGCCAACATCATGGCCTTGCTCATGGCCATCAAGAGCGACGACCTGGACTCGGTGGAGAAGATGGTCGCCGGGTTCCAGCAGGCCAACCAGCGGATGCGCTACAGCCCCATCCCGGTGGTGGCCGCGCCGTTCGGCCTCACCCTGGGTGGCGGCGCCGAGGCTGCCATGGGAGCCAATGCCATCCAGGCCGCGGCCGAGCTGTACATGGGCCTGGTCGAGGTCGGCGTGGGCCTGATTCCCGGCGGCGGCGGCAACCTCCAGCTGCTCCGCAACCTCTACGGCCCCTTCGCCACCGACCGCGACTTCGATCCGCTCCCCTTCCTCAAGAAGATGTTCCTCACCATCGGGACGGCGAAGGTCGCGACCTCGGCCGAGGAGGCCCGGGAGATGGGCTTCCTCCAGCGGCAGGACGGCATCAGCCTCAACCGCGACTTCCTGCTCAGCGACGCCAAGGCCCGGGTCCTCGGGATGGCGGACTCGGGGTTCCGGCCGCCACGGCCGACGCACTTCCGGCTCCCCGGCCGGAGCGGCGCGGCGACGGTGGACATGATGCTCTACGACATGCAGGTCAACAATCAGATCTCCCCGTACGACCGGCACATCGGCCAGAAGCTCGCCCACGTCATCACCGGCGGCGACGTCTCGGCCTTCGCGCCGGTGAGCGAGCAGCACCTCCTCGACCTCGAGCGGGAGGCCTTCCTCTCGCTCTGCGGGGAGGAGAAGACCCAGGACCGGATCGCCGCGATGCTCGAGACCGGCAAGCCGCTGCGGAACTAGTTAGGAGAACGAGACCATGGCTCCCCGAGTCGTCATCGCCAGCGCCGTCCGCACCCCCTTCACCCGCGCTCTCCGCGGCGAGTTCAAGGACACCCGCCCAGACACCCTGGCCGCGGACGCGATCCGCGCCGCCGTCTCCGCCGTCCCCGGCCTCAAGGCCGACGCGGTGGAAGACGTGGTCCTCGGCTGCGCGATGCCCGAGGCCGAGCAGGGCATGAACGTCGCCCGCCAGGCCGCGCTCCTCGCCGGGCTGCCGGACTCGGTCCCGGCGATGACCATCAACCGGTTCTGCAGCTCGGGCGTGCAGTCGATCGCCCAGGTGGCCCAGTCGATCGTCGCGGGGATGTATGACGTCGCCGTGGCCGGCGGCACCGAGTCGATGAGCATGGTGCCGATGGGCGGGAACAAGGTCTCCGCCAATCCGGATCTCATGGACAAGCACCCGGAGATCTACACCTCGATGGGCGCGACCGCGGAGAACGTCGCCAAGCGCTTCGAGGTCTCCCGCGCGGATCAGGACGCCTTCGCCGCCGAGAGCCAGCGACGCGCCGCCGAGGCGAGGACCAAGGGCATCTTCAAGGAAGAGATCATCCCGGTGCGGACCGAGGTGTTCGACGAGGACGGGACGCCGCACGAGGTGACCGTCACCGAGGACACCATCCTCCGTCCGGACACCACGCTCGAGGGGCTGACCAAGCTGAAGCCGGCCTTCAATCCGAAGGGAACGGTCACCGCCGGCAATGCCTCGCCGCTCACCGACGGCGCCGCGGCGGCGGTGGTGATGTCGGAGGAGAAGGCGAAGGCGCTCGGGGTGAAGCCCCTCGGCTACTTCGTGGACTTCCAGGTGGCCGGCGTTCCCCCCGAGATCATGGGGATCGGCCCGGTGCCTGCGGTGCGGAAGCTGCTGGCGAAGAACAAGCTCGAGGTGAAGGACATCGACCTCTTCGAGCTCAACGAGGCCTTCGCCGCCCAGGCGCTGTACTGCATCCGCGAGCTGGGCATCGACAAGTCGAAGGTGAACGTCAACGGCGGGGCGATTGCGCTCGGGCATCCGCTGGGCGTCACCGGAACGCGACTCACGGCGACCCTGCTCCGTGAGCTCAAGCGGCGCGGCGGCCGCTACGGCGTGGTCACGATGTGCATCGGTGGAGGAATGGGCGCGGCGGCACTCTTCGAGGCCGCTTGATGCGTGCCGTCGTCCTCGCGACCCTCCCCTTCGCCGCCCTCGCCTGTTCCCACGCAACGCCCGCCCCGCCCGCGGCACAGGCCGCCGTGGCCGCGGCGCCGGACGCTGGCGTCGGTCTCTCCTACCCCGTCGCTCGGACGGTCGACGTGGTGGACGACTACCACGGGACCAAGGTGGCCGATCCATACCGCTGGCTGGAGGACCCCTCGAGCCCGGGCTACCGCCAGTGGATCGACGCCGAGAACGCGGTCACCGACCGCTTCTTCTCCACCCTTCCGGATCGAAGGCCGCTGCGTGACCGCCTGACCGCGCTCTGGGACTACGAGCGCTACGAGGTCCCGGTTCGCGAGGGCAACCGCGTCTTCTACCAGCGCAACAGCGGGCTGCAGCCCCAGCCGGTGCTGTACGTCGTCGACCTGCCGAGGTTCGAGCCTCGGCCGCTGCTCGACCCGAACACGCTGAGCAAGGACGGCACGGTGGCGGTGACCGGGACCGTGCCCTCCCGTGACGGGAGCCTGCTCGCGTACGGCATCGCCGAGGCGGGCAGCGACTGGCAGGAGTGGCGGGTCCGCAAGGTGGACACCGGAGAGGACCTTCCGGACCGGATCCAGTGGGTGAAGTTCTCCGCGGCCGAATGGACTCCCGATGGGCGCGGCTTCTACTACTCGCGCTACGACGCCCCGGGGCCGAACCAGCTCCGCGACGTGAACTACTTCCAGAAGCTGTACTACCACCGGCTGGGAGCGGCGCAGTCGGCGGATCCCCTGGTCTATGAGCGGAAGGACCACAAGGAGTGGGGCTTCGGGCCCACGGTCTCCGACGACGGCCGCTGGCTGGTCATCACCGTCTCCCAGGGGAGCGACCGGAGGAACCGGGTCTACGTTCAAGATCTGAAGGCCCGCGGCGCCAAGGTGCGTCCGCTGATCGACGTGCTCGAGGCGAAGTACAGCTTCGTCGGCAGCCAGGGTCCGGTGCTGTGGTTCCTCACCAACCTCGACGCTCCGCTCGGGCGGATCATCGCCATCGACATGCGGGCCCCCGACCGGGCGCGCTGGAAGACGGTGGTGCTGGAGGCGGAGTCCCGCCTCCAGAGCGCATCGACGGTCGGCCGCCGATTCGTCCTCAACTACCTCCAGGACGCCCACAGCTTGATCGAGATCCACGGGCTCGACGGCAAGCTCCAGCAGCGGGTGAAGCTCCCGGTCCTCGGGACCGCGAAGGGCCTCGATGGGCGCCTCGCCCAGGAGGAGACCTACTTCTCCTTCGAGACCTACGCCTCGCCCCCGGCCCTGCTCCGGCTCGAGCCGGCAAGCGGAGACCTCCGCGTCTTCCGGGCCCCGGAGCTCAAGTTCGAGCCCAGCGAGTTCGAGAGCAGGCAGGTCTTCTACCAGAGCAAGGACGGCACGCGCGTTCCGATGACCCTCAGCTTCCGGAAGGGGACCACGCCGGACGGCGCGCGCCCGGTGCTGCTCTACGGCTACGGGGGCTTCGACATCTCGGAGACGCCGAAGTTCTCACCCACCTGGCTGGCGTGGATGGAGCGAGGTGGAGTGGTCGCGGTGGCCAACATCCGCGGCGGCGGCGAGTACGGCGAGACGTGGCACCAGGGGGGCATGACCCTGAAGAAGCAGAACGTCTTCGACGACTTCATCGCCGCGGCCGAGTGGCTGGTGAAGGAGCGGTGGACGCAGACCTCCCGGCTGGCCATCGAGGGCGGGTCGAACGGCGGCCTCCTGGTGGGCGCGGTGCTGAACCAGCGGCCGGACCTCTTCGGCTGCGCGGTGCCCATCGTCGGGGTGATGGACATGCTCCGCTTCCAGAAGTTCACCATCGGGTGGGCCTGGACGTCGGACTACGGCTCGTCGGACGACCCGGAGCAGTTCAAGGCGCTGTACGCCTACTCCCCGCTGCACAACATCAAGCCCGGCACGCGCTATCCGCCGACGCTGGTGATGACCGCCGACCACGACGACCGCGTCGTGCCCGCGCACAGCTTCAAGTACATCGCCACCCTCCAGGCTGCGCAGGCCGGACCGGCCCCGGTGCTGATCCGGATCGAGACGCGCGCCGGCCACTCCGTCGGGAAGCCCACCCTGAAGAAGATCGAGGAAGGCACGGACATGCTCGCCTTCATCGAGTGGGCGCTGAAGACGTCGCCGCCGCGCTGAACGTCGCGCCTCGTGGGAGGACGATGACATCAGTCGCGACGGACGATCGATCGGTCGAGGCCCTCCGGGGCCGCGCCACCGGGGTCCTCTTCCTCTCCGGCTTCGGTGCGCTCTGGTTCCTGCTCGGGCTCGCCGCGAGCCAGCGGCTGTCGCTGCCGACCGCCTGCGCGCTCGCGGCAGGGCTCGTCGCGCTGGTGGCCGGCACCGTCCTGCTGCGACGCCGGTCGGCGGCCCTGCCTGCGTCGAGACTGGATCCGGAGGAGCAGCGCCAGGCAGGCCGGACCTTCGGCCGGGTGAACGCTGCCCAGTGGGCGGCGATCGTGCTCATCGCCGTCGTGCTCGGTCGTCTGCACCTCGATGCCTACACCCCTGCCGCGGTGACGGTGGTGGTCGGGCTGCACTTCTTCCCGCTCGCCCGGCTGTTCCGCTCCCCGCAGCACCACGTGACGGGGGCCGCCCTCGTCCTCTGGGGCGCGGTCTGCCTCCTGCTCGTTCCGCGGGACGTGCTGCAGTCCACGTCGGCGTTCGGAACCGGAGCCATCCTCTGGACTGCGGCAGCGGTCACCCTGGTGCGGTCGTTCCGCCAGCTCCGGGAGGTCGGTGTCGCTGGCGTCTGACCCGGCCTAGGCGGCCTCGTGGCCGCCGCGGCGTCCGGACGGCAAGGCCGGGATGTCGAGCTGGCGGACCAGCGACTCCACGGGCTCGAGGCGCGGGATGTCGTGCTCGCCGCCGGCGCCCAGCTCCTTGAACTTGCGCGCGGTGACCAGAGCCCGGGCCTCGAGCGAGCTCATCGCCGAGTTGTAGGCGTCCACCGAGCCGCCCAGCCGCTGGCCGAGGGTGGCGAGGTGCTTCACCACCGTTTGCATCCGGTCGTGCAGCTCGCGGCCCAGCGCCTGGATGTCGCGGGCGTTCCGCGCCACCTGCTCCTGGCGCCATCCGTAGGCCACCGCGCGCAGGAGCGCGATCAGCGTCGTCGGCGTCGCGAGGATGACGTCCTGCTCTGCTCCGAACTCGATGAGCTCCGGGTCCTTCTCCAGCGCGGCGAAGAGGAACGCCTCGCCGGGCATGAACATCACCACGAACTCCGGCGCGGACTCGAACTGGGCGGCGTAGCCCTTCTCGCTCAGCTTCCGCACGTGGCGGCGGACGTCCGCGGCGTGGGCCGCGAGCCGCGACTGCTTCGTCGCCTCGTCCGCGGCCTGGTGCGCGTCCAGGTACGCCTGGAGCGGGACCTTGCTGTCCACCACCACCTGCTTCTCGCCCGGGAGGTGCACCACCAGGTCCGGGCGCAGCGTCCCGCCCTCCACCTCGACCCGGGTCTGCTCGGTGAAGTCGCAGCGGTCCACCATGCCGGCCAGCTCCACGACCCGCCGGAGCTGGACCTCGCCCCACCGCCCCCGGGTGTTCGGCGCCCGGAGCGCGCCCACGAGCCGCTCGGTCTGCTGGCGGAGCGCCTCGCCCGACTCGGCCAGTGCCCGGAGCTGGGCCCCGAGCGCTCCCTGCGACCGCTCGCGTGACTGGTCCAGCTCGGTGAGCTTCCCGTCCACCTTCTCCAGCGCCTCGCGGATCGGCGCGACCATCCCGTCGATGGCCGTGGAGCGCTGGTCCAGCTCGAGCTTCGCCACCTCCTGCGTCTTCTCGAGCTGGGCCTTCGCCACCTCGAGAAAGGTCTGCGCGTTCGCCTGGAGCGCGTCGAGCGACAGCGCCTTGAACCGCTCGGTCAGCTCCTCCTGCGTCGTCTGGAGGAGGTGCAGCTTCTCGTCCATCGCCCGCTGCTCCTCCGCGCGTGCGGCGCGCTCCGCGGCGAGCTCGGAGAGCGCCCGGGAGCGGGCATCCTCGAGCACCTCGGCACGGGCGGTCGCGGCGAGGACGGCGCGGAGCTGCTCCTGGATCTCCGCCTCCCGACCCCGGACCCGCTCGGCGAGGACCTGCTGCGACGTCCGGAGCGCGGCGTGCTCCTCCGCGTGCGCCGCCGCCAGCCGGGCCCGACCGAGCACCCAGCCCAGCGCCGCAGCCGCGGCCACCCCGATTCCCGTTCCCGCCACCCAGGAGAGCTCCATCGGACCACCGTACGGGCGCGGCCTGACGTTCCGGACGCTCGGGGGAGGTCGCCTGACACCACGGGGTGGGTGGGTGGTGACGCCTCGACATTCTCCTCGGCGCACGGACGCCAGGCCGATCGTGGAACACCCCGCGACAGGTCTGTCCGAGGCGCGCGCCGAGGCCGCGTGCCCGCTCGACGATCCGAGGCGCAGGCGAAGGTGGTGATCGGCGCGATCGCCGCTGGCGCGACCGGACTGTTCGCAGCCGCCGAGCATCGGCGGGCCCTCGCCGGACCTCTTCCCCGGCGCCGGCGCCGGCGCTATGCCGCTCCGCATGCGAACCAAGCGCGCCCTTTCCCTGTCGGATGCCCGGAAGATCCTCGATGCCGCCCGCCGCGAGGCCGAGCAGCGAAAGTGGAACGTCAGCATCGCCGTGGTCGACGAGGGAGGGTTCCTCCTCGCCCTGGAGCGGATGGACGGCGCCCCCCTCCAGAGCGCGGAGATCGCGACCCGGAAGGCGTGGACCGCGGCGATGGTCCGCGTGCCCACCAAGACCGTCGAGGACATGGCCAAGGACCGGCCGGGGCTGCTGGGGATGCCGGGGCAGCTGCGCGTTCAAGGCGGGGTCCCGATGCAGGTCGAGGCCGACTGGGTCGGCGCCGTCGGCGTCTCGGGCGTTGCCTCCCACGAGGACGAGCAGGTCGCCCGCGCCGGCATCGCCGCGCTCGGGTGACCCCGGGGCTCAGGCCCGGGCCGGTGACGTCCCGTTCCGCGGCACCGACGGGACCCAGACCATCGACGCGACGGACGCCGCCACGCAGAGGCCCGCACAGATCAACGTCGCGCGGTGGAACCCCTGCGTCAGCGCCACGGGGTCGAGCCGCTGCCCGAGCCCGGAGAGTCCGGCAGCCCACGGCACCGCGGCCACGCCCAGCAGTCCCGCCAGGCGCGCCACGGCGTTGTTCACCCCCGCGGCGATTCCGGCGCGCTCGGGACGGACCGAGTCGAGCACCACCACGGTGAGCGGGGCCACCGCCAGCGACAGGCCCAGGCCCAGCAGCACCGCCCCCGGCAGGACCGCGGTCCAGGCCGCGCCGGGGCGGAGCAGCAGGAAGCAGACGAACGCCCCCGCCGCGATCGCCGCGCCGAGCGCCATCGGCCAGCGCCCTCCGTGCTCCTTTCCCCACCGCCCGGTGCGCGGCGAGAGCAGGAGCATCAGCACGGTGGCCGGGAGCAGGGTCAGGCCAGCTCCGACCGGCGAGAGGCCCAGGCCGATCTGCAGCTCCAGCATCAGAAGGAAGATGGCGCAGCCCATGGCCGAGTAGAGCAGCAGCGTCACGGCGTTGGTCGCCGAGAAGACCGGGTGGCGGAAGAGCGCGAGGGGCATCATCGCCTCCGGCCGTCGCTCGAGCAGGAGGAAGGCCCCGAAGGCCACCGCCCCCAGCCCCGCCGCCGCGAGCGGCCCTGCGCTCCAGCCATGCGCCGGGCCCTCGATGAGGGCGAAGGTCAGTCCCCCGATCGCCAGCACCCCGGCTGCGGCGCCGGAAATGTCCAGTGGCTTCTCCTCCGTCGTCTGCGCCTCGTCCGGGACGCACCGATGCGCGACCCACGCCGCGACGACCGCGAGCGGGAGGTTGAGGAAGAAGATGGCTCGCCAGCTGACCGCCTCCACCAGCCATCCTCCGACCAGCGGGCCCAGCGCGGAGGTCACGCCCGAGAGGCCCGTCCACAGGCCGAGGGCGGTCCCCTGATCCGTCTCGTCGATGTCCGCCCGGACCAGGGAGAGGCTCACCGGGACGAGGAGTGCCGCGGCCACACCCTGGAGGGCGCGCGCCAGCGCGAGGGTGAGCACGCTCGGCGAGAGCCCGCACAGGAGCGAGGCGAGAGCGAACCCCGCCACCCCGACCTCGAACATGCGCCTCCTGCCCAGCCGATCTCCCAGGCTTCCGCCGGTGAGGAGGAACGCGCAGAGGGTCAGGAGGTACGCGTCCAGCGTCCACTGCAGCCCGGCGAGGTCGGCGCCGAGGCCGCGGGCGAGCGCGGGGAGGGCGACGTTGACGACCGTCCCGTCGAGGAAGGCCATGCCCGAGCCGAGGATGGAGGCCACGAGAACTCCCCGGCCCCTCGAGCTGGAGAGGGGGACGCTCACCGCGGCTCCTCGGGCCGGAGCCGCAGCCCGCGCGGGACGACCCAGCGCTCGAGCCCGTCGAACGCCGCCTCCACCCCCAGCGCCAGCGCGGCGGACGGCAGCGCTCCCTCGAGCAGCAGCCCGGTGTCGGCGAGGCGGATGCCGGTGAGGATGGGTTGCCCGAAGCCGCCCGCGCCGACCAGGGCCCCGAGCGTCGCGGTGCCGACGGCGATGATCGCCGACGTCTTCACCCCGGCGAGGATGGATGGCGCGGCCAGCGGCAGCTCCACCCGGAGGAGGCGGAACAGGCGCGGCAGCCCCAGCGCGTCGGCGGACTCGCGGAGGTCCGGTGCGATCCCCACCAGCCCGGCGTGGGTGTTCCGGACGATGGGCAGCAGCCCGTAGAGGAACAGCGCGGCGATGGCCGGCCGGGTGCCGATGCCGAGCAGGGGGATCATCAGCACCAGCAACGCCAGGGAGGGGATGGTCTGCACGACGCCGACGACGGCGAGCACTGCCTGTCCGACCCGGCGCCGGCGAGCCGCGAGCACCCCGAGGGGGACGGCGACCACGAGCGACATCGCCAGCGCGATGCCCACCAGCGTCAGGTGCTCTCCCAGCCGGGTCAGGATGCGATGCGCGCGGCCGGGCTGCTTCGCGTCGGCGACCGGCGGCTGACCGTCCTCGGCGAGGTGGCTCTTCAGGAACTGGGCGGCGACCTTCGCCTCGGGCACGTGATGCAGCCGGGCCTGGGCGTTCATGGCGATCATCGCCGGGGCATCGATCCCGTCTTGAAGCGTCTGCAGCGCGGCGCGTGCGCCGGGGACGCGTTTTTCGAGGTCGGCGCGGAGGACGAGCACCGCCCGGTACTCGGGAAAGTGGTGGCGGTCGTCCTCCAGGACGCGCAGCCGCTCGGCCTGGATCTCCGGGTCGGTGGAGTAGAGGTCGACCACGTCCAGCGCATCGGTGCGAAGACCGCGATACGCGAGCTCGTGCTCCAGCCCGCGCACCCTGGTCTGCGGCAGTGCGTAGGCCCGCTGGAGCGCGCGCCAGCCGTCGGCGCGGTCCATGAACTCGTTGCTGAAGCCGAAGCGAAGCTCGGGATGGGTGCGGAGGTCCGAGATCCGGCGAATGCCGAGTCGCTCGGCCACCTCTTCCCGCATCCCGAGCGCATAGCCGTCCTCGAACCCCAGCGACGGACCGAGCTCGAGGCCCTTCTCGGCCAGCGCCGGGCCGAGCGCGTCCGGGGGAACCCGGCCACCGAAGATCTCCTGGGAAAGCGTGCCGGTGTACTCGGGGTAGACGTCCACCTCTCCGCGCAGGAGGGCGTCCCAGACCACGCGCGTGCCGCCGAGGTCGCGGAGGTGGCGGGCCGGCAACCCGTGCCGCTGGAGCGCTGCGGTGGTGATCTCGCCGACGATGACCGACTCGGTGAAGGCCTTGCTCGCCACCCGGACCGGGTCGGGCGCGGCGGCGGCGAGCACCAGCAGCACGAGCGGGCTCACCGGGGCGGGCCTCCCCGCCAGGACGAGACGAAGCGCTCCACCCAGGGGTCCGCCGGGTGCGAGGCGAGCTCGTCCAGGGGACCCACCTGGACCAGGGTTCCCTCGTGCATCAGCGCCACGCGGTGACCGAGCACCGCGGCCTCCTCCAGATCGTGGGTGACCAGGACCGCCGTCGTCCCCAGGGCCTCGAACACGTGCTTCAGCTCGTGCTGGAGCTCACCGCGGGTGATCGGGTCGAGCGCGCCGAGTGGCTCGTCGAGGAGGACGACCGCCGGACGGAGCATCAGCGCCCGCATCAGGCTCACCCGCTGCCGCTGGCCTCCGGACAGCTCGAGCGGCCAGCGGCGCAGAACAGCGGGCTCGAGCTGCACCAGCCCGGCGAGCTCCTCGAGACGCCGCGCCCGCCAGTCCGCGGGCTTCTTCAGCGCCCGCGCCAGCAGCGTCACGTTGTCCTCGGCGGTGAGGTGCGGGAAGAGCCCGCCGGACTGAAGGCCGAATCCCATCCGCCGCCGGAGCGCCGGCCCGGATTCGAGCGTCACCGGCATCCCCTCGAGGAGGATCTCCCCCGAGTCCGGCGCCAGCAGGCCGGCCATGAGCCGGAGCAGCGTGCTCTTCCCGCTTCCGCTCTCCCCGAGGAGCACCGTCGTCTGGCCGCGGGGGACCTCGAGCGAGAGCGGCCGGACGGCGGGCTGCCCGTCGAAGCTGCGGGTCACCTCGCGCAGGACCAGCACGGCGTCGGTGCCGGTGGCGGACGGGCCGTCGCTGGCGCTCGGGGCGCGCACGGCCGGGCACTGTAACGAGGCCGCGTCGGGGACACCCGTCCGTCGCGGCGCGATGGACGGTGCCGGACTTTGCCGGGTCGCGTGGAGGTGAAGCGCTGACCGGGGGTCGCGGCGCCGCGCTCAGGGCACGGCGGTCTTCTCGACGAACTTCTGCATGAAGCGCCGGTCCTGATCGACCAGCGTGATGAAGCGCACGCCGAAGCCGGTCGGCCGCGACGGGTCACCGCCGGTGTTCTCGAGGATGACGCGCCCGCGCGAGCGCACCTCCCGGTGCTCCTCGTCGAAGCGGAAGATGACGTCCACCAGCGTGCCCAGCGGGAGCGACTTCGCGCAGGCGAGGAAGAAGCCGTCGGTCTTGAGGTTCGCCAGCGGGTGGTCGGTGAACATCCGGCTGTTCCGGGCAGTGACCCGGATGGTGACCTCGACCCGGTCGTCGCGGCGCTCGAAGCCCACGAACTCGTGTGGCTGGTAGCTGTAGGAGCCCTCGTGCGCCGGAAGAACGATCGGCGACGGCCGCGGCAGCGGCGTCATGCTCCGCGGGACGACGGTGAGCGGTCGCGCGGTCTGCGGGGGCGGCGCGGGGATCGGCGTCAGCGGTTCGTCCTCGCCCGGTGGAGGCGGCGGCACGGCGCGGACGACCGGCAACGGCGAGACGGGGACGCCGGCGGCCAGGTCCTTCTCGATGTGCACCATCAGCCGGCTGAGGAACTGGAACGCGTCCGAGTACGCCTTGCGAAGATCCGGGTGGGCCTGGGCCCGCACCCGGTCCGGGTAGAAGCGCTTCACCAGCTTGAAGAACGCGTTCCGGTACGCGTCGACCGAGGCGTTCCGGTCCAGCCGGAAGATCTCGTGCGGCGGACGGCCCTGCATCGTGCGCAGCTGCTCGCGGACCCGGGCCGCCTCGTGGCGCTCCGACTGGAGGAGCGCGTCGGGCGACGGCGCGTTGATGAGCAGCGCCATCACCTCGGGGAACCCGGCGGGGGTTCCCCAGTTGCGCCCGTCGCGCGAGACGCGGGTGATCTCCGTCAGCCGTCCGGTGTTCACCAGATCCTGGACCACGTCCAGGCTCACCGGCCCGAGCACCCGTCCTTCCACGTCTCCGATCCAGTACTCGGGCATGGTGAGGGGGTCCGGGTGGGCGTCCTCAGGCGGCGAGTGCTCGCTCCACCGCGGAGGCGATCTCCATGGGATGGAACGGCTTGGTGATGTAGCCGGATGCACCGGCGGCGAGCGCCTCGCTCACCAGCCGGTCGCTGTCCATCGAGCTGATGACCAGCACCCGCGTCGAGGGCCAGCGGTCGCGGATGAGGGTCAACGCCTCCATGCCGCTCATCTCGGGCATGAACAGGTCGAGGAGGACGACCCGCGGAGGCGGACCGTCGAGACTCAGCGCGTCGTGTCCGTTCTCCGCCTCGCGGAGCGGATGCCCCTGTTCGGCGAGCATCTCGCGGAGCAGCGTCCGCACGAAGGCGTCATCGTCGACGATGAGGATCGGGCCGTCGGACATGTCCTACCAACGGTGCCCGGCGCTCGCGTGAGACGTCAACCCCCTCTGGACCTACAGGGGCCCCCCCGACGGAGCGTGAGATCCGACCGACTCGGAGGCCGGCGCCGGGCCGTGCGGGTGCGGCTGGATGCCGAGGCGGCGCACGACCAGCTCGTGGAGCGCGTAAACGGCCGGAGTCAGCCCGATCGCGATGACCAGCTTGATGAGGTACTCCCCGACCGACTTGCTGGTGACCCACCCGATGGGACGCGGCTGGGCGTTCCCGACCGAGGGGAAGACGTACCAGAAGAGCCAGTTGATGACGAAGGTGTCCACCACCTGACTGGCGATGGTGGATCCTGTCGCCCGCAGCCACAGGTGCCTCGACTGCGTCAGCGCCTTCCAGAAGGCGAAGATGTGGATGTCGAGGAACTGCCCGCAGAGGTACGCGATGATCGACGCGACGAACAGCTTGCCGCCCACGCCGAACACCTTGTTGAACTCGGCGTCGGTGTAATAGCTGTTCGGATCCGAGACCGGCAGCTGCGAGACGTTCAGGATGATGAAGCTGAACACCGCCATCCACATCCCGAGCAGGGTCAGGAACCGCGCCCCCTTCGTCCCGTAGAACTCGTTGACGATGTCGGTGAGCAGGAAGGTGATCGGAAAGGCGAAGAGCCCCACCGAGACCGGCTGGTGGTAGCGCACCCCGAAGAGATGCACGTCGATCCCGAAGGCCTTGCCCCCCGTCAGGTCGCCCAGGAGCAGGGCGGCGACGAAGATGCCGCTCAGGTAGGTGTAGAGCTGCTGCTGCCGGGTCAGCACCATCTGTGAACCTCAGCGGTGAGCCTGCGCCTTCCTGCGGCGAGCGTAGCGCTCGGTGACCCGCTCCACGTAGGCCCGCGTCTCGTCCGGCCATGTCTCTCCCCCGGCCACCACCCCGGGGCCGGCGTTGTAGGCGGCCACGGCGAGCCGGACCGACCGGAACCGCCGGAGCAGGTCGGCCAGGTAGCGGGCGCTGCCCTCCACTCCCTCCTCCGAGTCGAATGGATCGGACACCCCGAGCTGGCGCGCGGTGGACGCCAGGAGCTGGCCCGGTCCCATCGCTCCGGAGGCGGAGATGCTGTGCGGCCGTCCTCCGCTCTCCACCTCCACCAGCGCGTCGAGCAGGCCGGCCGGGAGCCCGTTGCGGCGCTCGGCGGCGGCGATGACCGGCCCGAGCGGCGGGTGGGCGCTGAACGCGCACCGCGGCCGGTGCAGCGCATACCGTCCCAGCGCGCGGACCCGGGCCTGGAAGTGGAACGGGGACAGGAGGAACACGTCCGCCCCGCCGATCGCGTCGAGCGTCCCGTTGACCAGCGCCAGCACGAGGCCGGCGACGAGCGCGGCCCGGCCCACGGCCCGACGGACCCCGGCCGGGAGCGCCGCCCAGGCCCGGAGGAGCGCCCCCGGGGTCCGGGCGATCAGTCCTCGAGCTCGCCGTGCCAGTAGGCCACGTCGCGGAGGAACTTTCGCCACGACAGCGGCATCCCCGGCTCGAAGGTGAAGGTCAGGTGGAAGGTCTCGGGAAGGCGCTTCGGCTTCACCGGAGTGCTGAGCAGCGCCATCCCGGCCTGCGAGGGCGTGCGTCCACCCTTCCGCTGGTTGCAGCCGAAGCAGCAGATCACGACGTTCTCCCAGGTGGTGTGGCCTCCCTGGGCGCGGGGCACGACATGATCATAGGTGGCGTCCTGCCGGCTGACCCGCAGGGCGCAGTACTGGCACTTCCCGTGATCGCGGGCGTACACGTTCTCGCGGCTGAACTTGATCGCCCGCTTCCGGTTGCGCACCGCGCGCAGGAACCGGATGACGGACGGCATCCTCACCGCGAATGTCACCGAGCGAACGAGCCGATCCTCGTACTCCTCCACCACCTCGACCTTCCCGAGGAACAGGAGGTTGATGGCCCGCTGCCACGAGACGCGAGCAACTGGCTCGTACCCGGTGCTGAGAACCAGGGTCTCCATGGGCGCGGCATTGTAACCGCAAGACCGTACGGCCGCTCTATGGTGCGGCACCGGATGCCCCCGGCAGGGCCGAGGCACCGGGAGAGCGCATGTCACAGACGAGCCGCGTGGTGGTCCTCGTTCGCCATGGGGAAACCGAATGGACCCGGACGAAGCAGCACACCGGGAGGCAGGACATCCCGCTGAACGAGGCGGGGAGACGGGAAGCGGAGCTCCTCCGGCACCGGCTGGCCGCCTGGCCCTTCACCCGCGTGTTCGTCAGCCCGCTGTCGCGCGCCCGTGACACGAGCGTGCTCGCCGGACTGGGCGACCGGGCGGAGGTCCGGCCGGATCTGATGGAGTTCGACTACGGCGCCTACGAGGGGCGGACCCGGACGGACATCCTTCGCGAGCGACCGGAGTGGAACCTCTGGCGGGACGGCTGCCCCCAGGGAGAGACCGCGGAGCTGGTCGGCATCCGCGCGGACCGGGTCATCTCCGAGGTGCGGACCGTCGACGGGGACGTGGCGATCTTCGCGCACGGGCACCTGCTGCGGATCCTCGCGGCGCGGTGGCTCCGCGCTCCGGCCGCGTTCGGCGAACGGCTGGCCCTCAGCACCGCCTCGGTGAGCGTGCTCGGCTGGGAGCACTCCGCCGAGGTCCTCTGGCTGTGGAACGACGTGAGCCATCTGACCCCGAGATGAGGCCGGCCTCGACACCGGGAGGAGAGCCCGCCGGAAGTCAGTGAACCGTGCGCGGGCCGGGAAGCGACGGGCCGCGCTGGGTCTCGAGCGCGCTCCGCAGCTCGTCCATCTCCAGCGGCTTCTGCAGGCGGGCCACGACGCGCTTGCTGTCGAGCGCCACCCGGTCGACGACGCCGTGCCCGGAGACGAGCATCACCCGGACGTCGCCCTTTTCCCCCCGCCGGTCAAGCGCGTGGAGGAACTCGACGCCGTTCATCACCGGCATCATGAGATCGAGGAGCACGACACACGGCCCCGGAGCCGCCTGGAGCAGCTCAAGCGCCTCGATGCCGTTCGCCGCCGAGACGACGTCGTACCCGTCCGAGCGGAGCCGGTCCTGGATCGACCGGCGGAAGAGCGCCTGGTCGTCGACGACGATGACGGTGAGCGGTGCGTCCGAGCCCATGGAAGGTTTCCTTCCTACTCGGACTCCGACCGAGCTGACGAGGGGTGGGTCGCACTCCCCCCAGGCAACGGGCGAAGCGTGACGAGGGTCACCCCCCACCCGCCCCGGGCCTCGTCCGCCACGGCGTGGTGGAGGACGTCCTCCCGGCGGTCCAGGAGGGCGCGGACCCGCCGTCCGAGGGCCCCGGTGCCCTTCCCGTGGACGATCTCCAGGCGAAGCACCCCGGCGGCCCGGCACTCGGGGAGGTAGGCGTCGAGCAGGGCCGGGACGTCCCGGGGGTGAAAGAGGTGGAGGTCCAGCCTTCCGTCGAGGGGGAGCGGGACCGGCCCCTCCCCGTCATCCACCGCCGCCCCGCGCACGGCCCGCGAGGAACCGCGCCAGCGCCTCCGCCTTGGGCACGAGGGTCTCCACCTCGATCTGCTCCTCCACGGTGTGGAACCCCTTGCCGCGGGGACCGAGCCCGTCGATGGACGCGATGCCCATCCCCGAGGTGGTGCTCGCGTCGCTGGCCCCTCCGATGAGACCGGCCTCGACCGCGCCGAGGCCCGAGGCCCGGGCGGCCCGGGCGTACTCCTCCATCAGCGCGACGTTCGCCGGCGTGCGCTCCAGCGGATCGCGGTTCACGCCTCCCGACAGCTCGAGCCGGGTTCCGGAGACCGAGGCCGCCGCGCGCTCGGCCGCCTCGCGGAGTCGCTGCACGAGCGCCTCGCCGTCCACGCGGGTGAGGTAGCGGATGTCGGCGTGGGCCTCCGCGTGCTCGGGCACGGTGTTCTTCCCGATGCCGCCGGAGATGGTGCCCACGTTCACGGTGACGCCGCGCTCGTAGTCGGTCAGCTGCTGGGCCGCGTCCACCCAGCGGGCCACGGCCCAGATGGCGTTCTTCCCCTCGGCGTGCGCATTCCCGGCGTGGGCGGCCTTGCCCTGCCCCACCACGGTCACGTTCCCGGTCCCCTTTCGCCGGGTGATGATGGCGTCCTGCGCTCGGCCGGACTCGAAGACGAGCGCCGCCTCGCTGCCGCCGATGGAGCGCCGGATGACCCCCGCGCCCTCCGGCGAGCCGACCTCCTCGTCCGAGACGACGACGATGCGCACCGGAGGAAGCGCGCCGAGGCCTCCCGGGTACGCCTCGGCGAGGCCGCGCAGCGCGAACGCCACCACCACCAGCCCGCCCTTCATGTCCAGCACGCCCGGCCCGCGGCGCAGCGCGCCGTCCACCCGGTACCCCTCGAACTTGCCCGGCGGAAACACGGTGTCCAGGTGGCCGATGAGCGCCACGGGCGGCAGCCGCGAGTCGCCGGCGGTGCGGAACACCCGGTGATCGGCGAAGCGGGCGCTGGGCACCGCCGAGGCCTCGACGCCCGGCAGCGTCATCATCTGCTCGAGCCTGCGGCCGACCTCGAGGCCACCCTCGCGGTTGTCGGTGAAGGAGTTGACCTCGACGAGGCTGCGCAGCGCGTCCTCGAAGGCGTCCTGGCGACCGCGCCACCATCCGGTCCAGCTCTCGGGGGTCATGATGGCGTCCGGTTTAGCCGAACCGCTCCCCTCTGAGCGAGCGGCCGGCGCTCGCGCCGACCTTGCTCTGCTAGCGTGGACCGGACGCGATGAGCGACGTGGTGAGCAGCACCGCCGGAGAGCTGGAGGTGCACGTGGTCCAGGCGGAGGCCAGCGTGCCGCCGCCGCTGCTGGTCGTGTTCTGTCACGGCTATGGCGCCTCGGGCGAGGACCTGGTGCCCTTCGTTCCCGAGCTGCTCGAGCGAGAGCCGCGCCTTGCCCCGGTGCGCTTCGCTTTCCCCGCCGGGCCGCTGAGCATGGGCCCCGCCGCCTGGGGGGATGCGCGCGCCTGGTGGCCGCTGGACTGGATGAAGCTCTCCACCCTCTCGCGCACGCCGGAGGGGCGGGAGCGCCTTCGCGACGAGGTTCCGGAGGGGCTGACCTCGGCCCGGAGGAAGCTCCAGGGCTGCGTCGACGCGCTGCTCGCCGGAGCCGGCCTCGGGCCGGAGCGAATGGTGCTGGGAGGCTTCAGCCAGGGAGCGATGCTGGCCACCGACCTCGCGCTGGCCTGGGAGCAGCGACCTGCGGCGCTGGTCGCGCTGAGCTCGGTGCTGCTCGCCCGGGAGCGCTGGCGCGCGCTCGCCCCGCGCCGGGCCGGGCTCCCGGTGATCCAGTCCCATGGGCGGCAGGACGTCATCCTCCCCTTCACGGAGGGCGAGGCCCTTCGCGACTTCCTGACGGCGGCCGGCCTGGCCGTCGAGTTCATCCCCTTCGACGGTCCCCACACCGTCCACCCGGATGCGCTGGACCGGGTGGCCCGGCTTCTGGGGAGCCTCCTTCCCTGAGCGCCATGCCCTCCCCCTTCAACCGCTTCACCGGCACCGACCGCTACCTCACCAACCTCGCGCTGCAGGCCGCGGTGAACTGCGCCCTCGCCCTGGAGCGGCCGCTCCTGGTCAAGGGAGAGCCCGGGACCGGCAAGACGTTGCTGGCCGACGCGATCGCGACCGCGCTCGGGCTGCCCCTCCTCACCTGGCACGTGAAGAGCACGACCCGGGCGCAGGACGGCCTCTACGTCTACGACACCGTGCAGCGCCTCCACGACAGCCGGTTCGGCGACGGGGACGTGAAGGACGTGGGCCACTACATCCGCTGGGGACAGATGGGGCAGGCCTTCCGCTCGAAGGGTCGGGTGGTGCTGCTGATCGACGAGGTGGACAAGGCGGACCTGGAGTTCCCCAACGACCTGCTCCACGAGCTGGACCGGATGCGTTTCCGGGTGATGGAGACCGAGGAGGAGATCATCGCCGCCGAGCGGCCGGTGGTGGTCATCACCAGCAACAACGAGAAGGAGCTGCCGGACGCCTTCCTGCGCCGGTGCGTGTTCCACTTCATCGACTTCCCGGACCTCGAGCTCATGAAGCGCATCGTCCGGGTGCACCACCCCTCTCTGGACGAGTCGCTGGTGGACCAGGCGCTGGAGGTCTTCTACCAGCTGCGCGCGCTCACCCGGCTCCGGAAGCGCCCGAGCACCAGCGAGCTGGTGGACTGGCTCGCGGTGCTGCAGGCCGCCGGGATCCAGAACGTGAAGCTCGAGGCGCAGCTGCCCTTCGTCGGGGCGCTGCTGAAGAAGGAGCAGGACCTGGAGGCGTTCGCCGAGGCGGCGGGCGCCCGCAGGGCACGAGGCTAGAGTGCGGTCGGAGCACTTGTGTTCGTCGGATTCCTCTACGAGCTGAGGCGGCGGAAGGTGCCGGTGGGCGCGCAGGAGGCGCTCGCGCTCGCCCAGGCGCTCGGCGCAGGGCTCCACGACAGCTCGCTGGACGGCTTCTACGACGTCGCGCGCGCGCTGTGCGTCCACACCGAGGCGCACCTCGACGCGTTCGACCAGGCGTTCCTCGCGCACTTCAAGGGCATCGAGGAGAAGGGCGAGGCGCTGGCGGAGGAGCTGCTGCAGTGGCTCCGCGAGGCCGCGGCCAAGCCTCCCCGGGACCGGACCGCCGAGGAGTCGGCGGCGCTGGACGCGCTCGACGTGGCCGCGCTGCAGGCCCTGTTCGAGCGCCGGATGCGCGAGCAGCGCGAGCGTCACGATGGCGGCGACCGGTGGAGCGGCACCCGCGGCACCTCGCCGTTCGGGTCCGCGGGGAAGGCGGTGGCGCCGGCGGGCTTCCGGGTCGAGGGCGAGGGCGGCGGGCGCAGCGCACTGAAGACCGCAGACGCCCGCCTCTACCGCGGCTACCGCGACGACCAGGTCCTCGACACGCGCGCGATGGGCATGGCGCTCCGGAAGCTGCGGGCGTTCACCCGAGAGGGCGTGGCCGACGAGCTGGACCTGGACGGCACCATCGACGCCACGGCGCGGAACGCGGGCGAGCTGGAGGTGGTGCTCCGGCCGCCTCGCCGACCCGACACACGGGTGCTGCTGCTCCTCGACGTGGGGGGCTCGATGACTCCGCACGCCCACCTGGTCGATCGCCTGTTCAGCGCCGCGCGGCAGGCCACCCACTTCAAGGAGCTGCGGACGCTCTACTTCCACAACTGCGTCTATGGGCGGGTGTATCGGACCGAGCGCTTCTCCGACCCCATCCCGCTGCCGGCGCTGCTGGCCGACTGCGGCCCGCACTGGAAGCTGGTGATGGTGGGGGATGCGCTGATGGCGCCCTACGAGCTGATGCTGCGCTCGGGCGGGACGGATCTGTTCGACGCCGACGGCCCGGAGGGCATCGTCTGGCTGATGCAGCTGGCCGAGCACTTCCACCGGCACGTCTGGATCAACCCGGAGCCGCAGAGCGCCTGGTGGGCCCAGACCGTCCGGAACATCCGGAAGGTGTTCCCCATGTTTCCGCTCACCCTGGCCGGGCTGGGCGAGGCGGTGACGCACCTCGCCCGCCGGGGGGCCGCCCGGGCCTGAGGCGGCTACACGAGGACGCTGGTGCCGGCCCTCCCCCGGGACTAAGCATCGCCTCATGGCTTCGGTGACGCCTCCCGGGGTGATGAACATCGCCGACCTGCGACGGGTCGCGATGCGCCGGCTTCCACGCGCGGTCTTCGACTACGTGGACGGCGGGGCGGACACGGAGAGCACGCTGCGCTCCAACGTCTCGGTGTTCGACCACGTGCTGTTTCGGCCGCGCGGCGCCGTCGCCTCGCCCCGCGCGAACCTCGAGACGACGGTGCTCGGGCAGCGCTTCTCGCTCCCCTTCCTGCTCGCGCCCATCGGGAGCACCCGGCTGCTCTTCCCGAAGGGCGAGGTGGAGGCAGCGCGGGCCGCGGCCACGGCCGGGACCGGCTACATCCTCTCCACGCTCGCCGGGACCTCGCTGGAGGAGGTGAAGGCGGCGGGCACCGGCACGTGCTGGTACCAGGTGTACCTGGTCGGCGGCCGGGAGGTGGCGAGCGCGGCCATCGAACGGGCTCGCAAGGTCGGGTACAGCGCCTTGGTCCTCACGGTCGACACGGCCATCTCCGGCCTCCGGGAGCGGGACTACCGCAACGGCGTCGCGCAGCTCGCGGGGGCGAATCTCTTCCGGAAGCTGCCCTACGTCTGGCAGGTCCTGTCGCGCCCCGGATGGCTCCTCGGCTACCTCGGCGACGGCGGGCTGATGAGCTTCCCCAACGTGGTGCTGCCCGACGGGCCGATGCGCTACGCGGCGGTCGCGGCCGCCCTCGAGCAGTCGGTGGTGTCCTGGGCGGATCTGAAGTGGATCCGCGAGATCTGGAAGGGCCCCATCGTCATCAAGGGGATTCTCACCGCGGAGGACGGCGAGCGCGCGGTCGACGCGGGCGCTGCGGGGGTGATGGTCTCCAACCACGGCGGGCGGCAGCTGGACGGGGTGTTGCCTGCGCTCCGTGCCCTCCCCGAGGTGGTGGCGGCGGTGCGCGGTCGGATCGACGTGCTGATGGACGGCGGCATCCGGCGGGGCAGCGACATCGTCAAGGCGCTCGTCCTCGGAGCCCGCGCGGTACTGGTCGGACGGGCGTACGCCTACGGGCTGGGGGCGGCGGGAGGCGTCGGGGTGACCCGGGCGATCGAGATCCTCACCGCCGACCTGAACCGGACGCTGCGGCTCCTCGGTTGCGCGTCGCTGGCGGACCTCGACCCGTCGATGATCGAGCTCCCGGTGGACTTCGCGCGGGGGCGCCGGCGGCTCGGCGATCTGGCCGAGGTGCCCGCGTCGAGCACGGAGGCCGGGAGCCCGGCAGCCGACGTGCACTGATCGCCGCGGGCACTGGACGGGCCACGATGGGAACGAGACGTGCGGTCGGGCTCTCCTGTTTCCTGGTGCTCCTGGGGGCCGCGATGGCCCGGGCCGCGGAGACGAACGAGGCAGCGGCGGTCCAGTCCGCGGAGGCGTGGCTGAAGCTCATCGACGCCGGCCAGTACGGCACCTCGTGGGACGAGGCCGCGTCGACGTTCCGCAAGGCGGTGTCGCGTGCCAGCTGGGAGAAGCAGGCCGCGGCGGTGCGCGAACCGCTGGGGAAGGTCCTGGCCCGGAAGCTCGCCGCGAAGCAGCTCGCGCACGAGCTGCCCGGGGCGCCCGACGGGACGTACGTGGTGCTGAGCTTCGACACCCGGTTCGAGCACAAGGAGCGGGGGCGCGAGACGGTGACGATGATGCTCGAGGACGGGCGATTCCGTGGCGCGGGCTACTTCATCCGCTGAGGGCGTGCTCGGGCTGGGACCCGACGCGGCGCTCCTCGTCCTCACCGGCGCAGGCGTGTCCGCGGAGAGCGGGCTGCCCACCTACCGCGGCTCGGGCGGGCTGTGGCGGTCGCACGCCTTCGAGCGGCTCGCCTCGCCGGAGGGATTCCGCGCCGACCCCTCGCTGGTGTGGCGCTTCTACTCCGAGCGGCGCGAGGCGGCGCTGGCCGCGCAGCCCAACGCCGGACACCGAGCCCTCGCCGAGGTCGAGCAGCGGATGGGCGAGCGCTTCCTGCTGGTGACCCAGAACGTCGACGGGCTGCACCGGCGTGCCGGCAGCGAGCGGCTCATCGAGATCCACGGGCGACTGCTCGGCAGCCGCTGCTCGCGTTGCCGCCGTCCCGAGACACCGGACGAGACCTCCTACCCGGAGGGCACGGTCCCTCGCTGCGACAGGTGTGAGGGGCAGCTCCGCCCCGCCGTCGTCTGGTTCGGAGAGTCACTCGACCCGGCGCACCTCGAGGCGGTGGACCACTTCCTCGAGCGCTGGAGCGGCCGACGCCTGGTGTTCCTGGCCGCCGGAACGTCGGGCGCCGTGTGGCCCGCGGCGGGGTTCGTGGACCTCGCCCGGGCTCGCGGCGCGGAGACGTGGCTGGTGAACGCGGAGCGGGCGGACAACGCCGGCCGGTTCGACCATGTCCGGGAGGGCCCGAGCGGGACCTTGTTGCCGGCCCTGCTCGGGGAAGCGGGGGACTAGACGAGCCCGCCCGGTGGATGCCCGACGCGGACGCTGTCGGGACCCACCGCGACGTGCGAGCGCGAGAGCCAGTGGCAATGCGCGCAGTAGCTGTAGCTGCTGCCAGGGGACATGCGGACGGCAAGCTCCCCACCACACAGCGGACAGCCGGTGGGAAGCGTGAAGTCGGCGATCTCGCCCTGACGATCGAAGGTGCCGTTCACCATGGTTCTTGAGGTAACGCACGTCGCGGGCCGCGCAACCCCGCGCAGCGACTGGGCTGTTCGGAACTGTGAGTGGGCTCCAGCGAGGGCGGACCTCGCCCGGGGGAACGCGTGTGGACCGCGAAGCGTGGAGCACGGGCCGTTCCGACTGGCCTGCGCGATCTCCGGCGGTCCGTGGAACCAGGGTAGGCACACGGGTCCGAAACGCCCGCGCGGCTGATCCCGGAAGCCGGAAGCGGCCCTTAAACGACCCCTCAGCATCCGTTCCCTTCGGTTTCCCATCGGCCGGATGGGAAACCCGGGGGAACGCTTCGAGCCGTATCTCGAGGCTCGGCCGCCGGCGAGGTTTTCCCGAATGACGCTCCCAACCGCGAACGCGAAACCCGATGGAGTGGTTCGCGCGGCGACCCGAGGCCGGCCGGGCAGGCGAGCGTTCCCGAGAGATTCCCGTTCGCGCGCAGCAATGTTTCCTGGATCAGCGGCTCCCTGGAGTGCGCTCGGTGGCGCAGGCCGGTCGGAACGCGCACGGCAAGAGCGCCCGGCAGACCGCGTCGCCCACGGGCCAGCTCGAGACCCGTGCTCCTCGACCCGCCTCAGGTGTCCGAGCGCTGGTGCTGCGTCGGCGGCTCAGCCCTCGGTGCGCGGCTCCGTCCTTCCGCCGTCGCTCGTCGAGGTACATCCGGCCGCCGGCCTCGGAGGGCAGCTCCCTGCGACCACGCCGCGGCTCGGCGCTCAGTCTCTCCGGAACCTCACCGGGGTGAACTCGGCCTGGAACGCCTGCCCCGAGTCGATGATCCCGTTCGACTCCAGCTTCCGGATGAGGTTCTTCACCTTGTGCTGCCATCCCGGCCACAGCCGGCCCTTCTCGTACATCGCGTGGTACTTCACCGGGTTCGGGATGATGGTGGCGAGGAACGCCGCCTGCTGGACGCTGAGGTTGCGCGCGTTCACGCCGAAGTAGTGCCGCGACGCCTCTCCGAGGCCGTTGAGGCCCGGGCCCCACTCGATGATGTTCAGGTAGATCTCCATCAGCCGCGCCTTGGGGAGCGACGCTTCCAGGGCGACGGTAAAGAGCGCCTCGCGCACCTTCCGGGCGAAGGTCCGCTCGCGCGAGAGGAACAGGTTCTTCGCCAGCTGCTGGGTGAGCGTCGAGGCGCCCCGGACGCGGCTGCCCTCCGCAGCGTCGATGAGGCTCTCCTTCATCTCGTCGAAGTCGAAGCCGGGGTGGAACCAGAAGCCGGCGTCCTCGCTGGTGGTCACCGCGCGCGAGACGTAGCGGGGCAGGTCGGAGATCGGGACGAAGTTGGGATTCTGCGGCCCGACCCAGATCTCCCGGGTGTGCCCGGCGGCGTCCACCGGGCGGTAGATGAACGGGCCGCGGAGGAAGAACGGCGTCGCCTTCGAGGCCGCGCGCAGGCCGGCGAGGTCCAGCTTCACGTCGAGGACCCACTGCTCGGGGTCGCGCACCGGCCCGGAGACCCGCACCCGCGCATCGAGCAGGCCGGGGATGCGCGGCGCCTCGTCCCCGAGGCTGAACTGGGGAGGCAACGCGTCGACCGCGTCCTGGTACCGGAGCTGGTCCACCCGGGCCTCGGCGCGGAACCGCGGGACGCGCTTGCCCTCGTAGACTCCCTCCACGTTGACGCGCAGCGAGTCGTTCTCGCCGAACCCGACGTGCCCGTCGCGGAGACGGACCTCGCGATTGCTCCGGTCCCAGTCCACGGTCCCGGCGCCGGAGAGGCGCCACGGGCCGACCGGCTCGGAGGCCAGGCGCGTTCCCTCGAGGAAGAGGCCGTCGATCCGGCCGGAGACCTCGAGCTCGCCGCGCTTGAGATCCGCCGGCAGGACCCCGTTCATCCGACCCGTGACCGAGCCGGCGGTGGCGCGCACCCCGACGCGCTGGCCGAGGAGCTCGATCAGCGGCCGGAGCGGCATCCCCTCCAGGCCGGCCTCCACCTGGAACGGCTGGTCGCGCGCCCAGCGCACCACCGACCGGGCCTCACCGCCTCCGTCGCGCTGGACGAGAACCTCCAGCACCCGGGCCGACGCGGCGCCCGAGACCTCGACCTGGGCGTCCCACGCGCCGAGGTCCAGCGGGTGCCCGTCCTGACTCGACACGAGCTCGACCCGGAGGTCCTGCACCTCGATCCGCGGCAGACGCGAGGCGGACACCGGGGACGCGGGCTCCTTGCCGGGCGCGGGGGCCTTCCCCTTCAGCCGCGCCGCGAGGGCGCGAAGGTTCTCCAGCTGCGTTCCCGGCCGCACCACCACCGTGCGCATCTGCACCAGCCCGGGCTCGAGCCGTCCGGCGAGCAGCGCGCTCCACCGCGGCCGGACGCGCACCCGCTCCATCTCGAGCACCACCGGCGAGCCCGGCTCGGGCGAGATGCGCACCGGCCCGAAGCTGAGGCGGAGGCTCCAGTCCACCTCGCTGTGGCTGCCGAGCTCCACGCCACCGAGCCGCGCCGCCAGGGCCGCCTCCACCCGATCGCGCAGCCGCGAGCGCACCGCGTTCGAGTTCAGGATGGAGTGCAGGACGATGACCGCGCTGAGCAGCGCGAGCCCGATCACCGCGGCGCGCTGCATCCAGCGACGGCGCCGCGCACGCCGGCGCGTCCGGGGTGGACGCGGCACGGGTGTGCGCGTCCACGCTGAGCTCGTCGGCGTAGATGGGGCAGGTCGCATCGTCGGCGGGTACGACTGGAATCCTAATGTCCCGACGGGACTTGCGTCTTCCCGGCCGCTCGGTCCAGAGGCACACCCCCGTCCGAAAGTTCGCTTGCGTGTGCGCACATGGTGGGCGTTAGGGTGTCGCCATGACGACCCGCGCCCCCATCGTCCTCGCGGCCGCAGTGGGACTCCTCGCCCTGACTGGCTGCAACCAGTACGACCAGCTCATCGCCAAGGATCAGGCCTGTGACGCCCGGTGGGCGGACTACCAGGCCCAGCTGCAACGCCGGTCCGACCTCGTCCCCAACCTCGTGGCGACGGTGAAGGCGTCCGCGCAGCACGAGGAGAAGACGCTCTCCGAGGTGACCGAGGCCCGGGCGCGCGCGACCGGCATCACCCTCAGCGCCGAGGACCTCCAGGATCCGGAGAAGGTGGCCGCCTTCCAGAAGGCCCAGGACCAGCTGCGGGGCGCCCTCTCCCGCCTCCTGGTTGCGAACGAGGCCTACCCCGATCTCAAGGCCAACGCGCAGTTCCACGATCTGTCGGTGCAGCTGGAGGGCACCGAGAACCGCGTCCTCCGGTCGCGGGAGCAGTACAACGAGGCCGTGCGGGACTACAACACCGAGCTCGGCAAGATCCGGGGCGCCGTCGTGAAGCGCGCCACCGGCGGGACCTTCAAGCCACGCGTCTACTTCCAGGCCTCATCGGACGCCCAGCAGGCGCCCAAGGTGACCTTCTGATGCCATCGCGGGCCTGGGGCCCGCTCTGCGCGACCCTGCTCCTCCTCGTCGCCGGTCCCGCCGGGGCGTTCAACGTCCCGAAGCAGACCGACTACGTCACCGACACCTCCGGCGCGCTCGGCGCGCCGGAGCTCACCGATCTCAACAACCGCATCGGTGACTACGAGCGGAAGACCGGAAACCAGATCTTCGTCCTGGTGACCCCGTCGCTGGAGGGGGAGCCCATCGAGGACGTGGGCTACCAGCTCATCCAGACCTGGCACCCGGGACAGAAGGGCAAGGACGACGGGGTGGTGCTGGTCATCGCCACCGGCGAGCGCCGCATCCGCATCGAGACCGGCAAGGGCGTCGGCGGCGACCTGACCGATCTCCAGTCGAACGACATCATCCGCCGACGCATCGCCCCGCTGATGCGCGAGAACCGGGTGCACGACGCCATCCTCGCGGGCGTCGACGGCATCGCCGAGGCGCTCTCCGGCAACGCCACTGCACCGCGCCAGCCCGGTCAGGGCCCCGTGGGCGCTCAGCAGCCTCCGGTCGTGCTGCCGCACTGGTTCGACGTGTGCTTCTGGGGGTTCATCCTCTTCGTCGTCGTCATGCTTCTGCTCCGCTCCAGCCGTCATCCCCGGCGTCGCACCTACTGGGGCGGGCCGCCCTTCATCGGCGGTGGCTGGGGCGGCGGAGGCGGAGGTGGTGGCTGGGGTGGCGGCGGCGGAGGTGGCGACGGCGGGAGCGGCTTCTCCGGTGGCGGCGGCGGAGAGGGCGGGGGCGGCGGCTCCAGCGATAGCTACTGACCGTCAATCGCTTTCATCCGGCGACGCAAAAAAAACGAGGCGCCGTGGGGAGGGGAGAGTGAACCCACGGCGCCCCGTGGCCCCATGACTGCAGGCCGCCTCGACCTCGCGCGAGTGCCAGTGCAGTCGGCGTGCCGGGCTGGAGGCGTCGATTTGACTGGGACAGGGGAACCAGAAGTCGCGGGTGCAACAGGTTGCACCCCCGCGCGGTGTTGCACCCCGGTGTTGCACCTGGAGCTGCGCGGGCGGCGGCTCAGGCCGCGCGGAAGCTCGCCGGGTCCAGGTGGAAGCGGCGGCACCAGCGCTGGATCTGCATCCGCGCCACGCCCATCTGTCGCGCCACCGCGCTCACGTTTCCGTGGTGCGCGCGAAGCAGCTCGATGAGCTCGGTCCGGCGGGTGACGTCCGCCTCGCTCAGGGGACGCACGGCGTGGCCGGCCATCGGGTCGGACCGCGGCTCGGGCGCGGTGCGGACCACCTCGGGAAGGTGCGAGAGCTCGATGCGCCCGCCGCCGGCGAGGGCCACTGCCAGCGCCAGCGCCTTCTCGAGCTCGCGGACGTTGTGCGGCCAGTTCCAGCGGAAGAGCGCCCGGGCCGCCTCGCGCGAGAACCGGACACCGGCCGGAGCACCCCCGCGCTCGAGCATCGTCGGGATGAGCAGGCCCAGATCCGAGCGCCGGTCCCGCAGCGGCGGCAGCTCCACCTCGAGCCCGGTGAGGCGCGCGAAGAGGTCGCTCCGGAAGATCCCCTCCTCCACCAGCGCGGCCAGGTCCCGGTGGGTGGCGGTGACGACACGCAGATCCACCCGGACGGGCTGCGCCGCGCCGACCGGCTGGACCTCGTTCTCCTGGAGCACCCGGAGCAGCTTGACCTGGAGGACGGCGGGCAGCTCTCCCACCTCGTCGAGGAGGAGCGTTCCTCCGCTCGAGGACCGGAGGAGACCGGGCCGGTCCTCGACCGCGCCGGTGTACGCACCCCGGCGCACGCCGAACAGCTCGCTCTCCGCCAGGTGCTCGGGAAGAGCGCCGCAGTTCACCGCCACGAACGGCCCCGTGCGTCCGGACCAGACGTGGAGCGCCCGCGCGGCGAGCTCCTTCCCCGTGCCTGTCTCGCCCTGGAGCATCACCGGCACGCGGGTGGGCGCCACCCGGACCAGCGCCGACCAGCCGGCGAGCAGATCGGGATGAAAGCTCTGGCACCCGAGGTCGGCGGCGCCGGGCGGGAGCGCGGGCGGAGGGTCCTCGGCGGCGTGCTCGTCGAAGACCAGGAAGGTCTGCCCGCACTCGATGGCGTCGCCGGGGCTCAGCACCGCGCGCCGCTGAGGCGTGTCCTGGACGCGCAGCCCGTTCTTGCTCCCCGCATCCTCGATGACCCAGCGGCCGAGGACCCTCCGCAGCCGGGCATGGAAGGCGGACATCCGATCGTCGCTGAAGCTGAGGCGAATCACCCCCTCCGGCGCCTCGGGCGGAGCCCGACCCAGCCACACCTCGGCGGCACCGGTCAGGTCGATGGCCTGCGGCGGCTCGAGCGGCCGTTCACAGGCGAGCGCGATCACGAGGCGGCTCGAGCGCGCAGGCCGGGAGGACGGCCGCCCATCCGTCTCTGACCTCGTGGCAGTGGAGCGCGACACGTCAGAAGCCGGTATTGGTCTGCCCCCGGGTCGTGTCCACTGGCGCGAGCCGCATCTCGGCCCGGTTCGTTCCCACGAGGTGGCCCGGCTTGCCGATCGGACCCTCGCGGACGGTGATCCAGTCGCTCACCGCCGCGCGCAGCTCGAGCACCGACGTGTCCGTGTCCCGGTTGGCGACCGCGTCGAGCGCTGCCTTGCTCTGCCGGGCCAGCGTGAGCGCCCGCGTCTGCGTCTCCTCGGCGTCGCTGGAGTTCCAGATCGCCTGGGCCAGCGTGAAGCGCGTCTGCGCAATCTCCGGCGTGCTGCGGTTCTGGCGAATCTGCTGATCCAGCCGCCGCTCGATCGCCGCGATGGTCTGCCCGGTGGGATCCACGTAGTCCGGACCCGACCCACCCGCGCTGGCGGCCGACGCCATCTGCACCTGCCCGGTCCCGAGGGTGGCCGTGGCCGAGGAGACCGGTCCGCCCGGGGCGGCGGCCGGACCGAGCGCCAGCAGCGGGCCGGTGGCCCCGGCCTCCCGCTCGGTGAGCGCGCGGTACAGCGACTGGACCAGCCCGTTCAGCTCCGCCAGCCGTGCGAGGTCCAGCGTCGCGCCGGGTGTGGGTGAGGCGGTCGCCGCCGTCGCCGCCGGACGCTGCCCGACGGTGAGCACCTGGGGGCTCCGCGCGAACGAAACGGACGCCTCGGCGACCGTGGGACCCGTGCTCGCGGCCTGGATGCGTACGCTCGGCGCCTCGCGGGCGAGCACCTCACCCGCCACGGGCTGCGCCGGGGCCGCGCGAGCCACGATCACCGGGTCCGCCGGCTCGAGGGTCTCCGTCTGGAACTCCCAGGCCGACGGCATCCAGGGGGCTGCCTCGGCACGCGCCAGCGGGGTGGCATTTCCGCGGACCATCGCCAGGAGCAACAGCGCTGCGGAAGCCGCGACCGCCAGCGATCCACCCAGCGTGCTCGGGGCGTTCACGCCAGGAGACGCCAGCGCCTCGATCAGCGGGAGGAGCGAGGCCGGCCGGTTGGCGCGGTCGGGGCTGAGCGCGGCGGTGAGCGCCCGGCGCAGGCGGGGCGGAATCACCGGCGAGCGTGGCACCTCCGCCGCGGGCCCACGCCCGAGCCTCGACTCCAGCACCTCCCGCGAGGCCCCCCGGGTCCCGTAGGGACGCCGGCCGAGCAGCGCCTCGTGGATCGCGACCGCCAGGCTGAACTGGTCGGCACGAGGGTCGAGCGGCTCTCCGCGGTGCTGCTCGAGCGGCATGTACCCGGGGGTCCCCGGCCGGAGAGTCTCGCTGGCCGGGCCGGCGACCGAGCTCCCGGTGGTGATGGCGAGCCCGAGGTCCGCCACCCGCAGTCGCCCGTCCCGCCCCACCAGGAGGTTCTCTGGCTTCACGTCCCGGTGGATGAGGCCTGCGTCGTGGATGGCCTGCAGACCCCGGGCGGCCTGGAGGAACATCCCGCGGATCTCGCCAGCGGTCCGCGGGGCACGGTCGAGCCAGGTCCGGAGGGTCTCCCCCTCGACGTGCTCGAGCGCCAGATAGACCTCGTCCTCCCACGTCCCCACGTCGTGGACCGTCAGCACGTTGGGATGGGAGACCCGGGCCAGCGCCTGGGCCTCCGAGACGAGCCGCTCGCGCCGGGCCTCCGGGTCCTTCCCCGAGGGACGGAGCAGCTTCAGCGAGACGCGCCGGTCCAGGGCGAAGTCGTGGGCGAGGTAGACGACACCCATGCCGCCGCTGCCCAGGCAGTCCAGGACGACGTACCGCCCGAGGGTGGCTCCCCGTGGAAGCCGGGGCACCGGCCCGCCCACCCCGTCATCAGGCGTAGCGCTCGCCGTACGTCCCTCGGGGGACGCCGGACGACACACCTCTCCTGGTGGGGCCTCGCGAGCCATTGCAGTCTCCCGGAGGAAACGGCGGGGCAAACTGTAACTCGCACCCGACGAGAGCGGCAAACCGTCAAGTTCACCGCTCGACGACTCCGCCGGGCCGGCTCGCTGCATTCCCTGCATCGGCTTGACGTGGGCCCGGCGTCCGGGGCCGCTGATAGGGTCCTGAGCCCCCGTGCTCAACGGCATCTTCCTCGTCCTCATCGCGGGCTCCGTCCTCACGGCAGCCTTTCGCGGCACCATGCCCCGGGTGACCGAGGCCTCCCTGACGGCGGCCAAGGCCTCGGTAGATCTGGCCCTGGGGCTGGTGGGCCAGATGGCCCTCTGGCTGGGGATGATGGCCATCGTCCGGGAGGGCGGACTGATGCGGTCCATCGCCCGGGGCCTCCGGCCGCTCATGCGGCGGCTCTTCCCGGAGGTCCCCGAGGACCACCCGGCGATGGGGTCGATGATCCTCAATCTCGCCGCGAACATGCTCGGGCTCGGCAACGCGGCGACCCCCTTCGGCCTGAAGGCGATGAGCGAGCTGAACACGCTCAACCGCTACCCGGGCGTGGCCACCAACTCGATGGCGCTGTTCCTCTCCATCAACGCCGCGGGCGTGGCCATCCTGCCCCTCGGTGCGGTGGCGGTGCGCGCCGCGCTCGGCTCCAAGGACCCGGCGGGCATCGTGCTGCCCTCCTTCCTCTCCACCTTCTCCGCCGCGGTGACCGCCGTGCTGGTGGCGAAGTTCCTCGAGAGGCGCGCGCGCTTCCGTCCCGAGCGCTACGCCGCCGAGGTCACGCCCGAGGCGGCAACCGCCGGGAAGGGACCGGACGCCGCGGCCCTGGAGAAGGCGGAGAAGCTGGCGGTGGACCATGCGCCGGCCAGCCCCCGGCGCCGTGCGCTGGCGCTCGGGCTGGTCGCGCTCTTCGCCGTGGCCCTGGTCCGGGAGGTCGCGCGGCTCCGCGTCGATCATCCCGGCTTCGACCTGGTCCGCACGCTGATGAGCGAGTGGACCCTGCCCACGCTGATGCTCGCGATCCTCCTCTTCGGCCTCGCCCGCCACGTGAAGGTCTACGAGGTGTTCATCTCCGGGGCGAAGGAGGGGTTCCAGATCGCGATCGTCATCATCCCCTTCCTCGTCGCCATCCTGGTGGGCATCGCCATGTTCCGGGCGTCGGGGGCGATGGATGCGCTCATCGGCGTGCTCTCCCCGGTGACGTCGCGGCTCGGCTTCCCCGCCGAGGCCCTGCCCATGGCGCTGATCAAGCCGCTGTCGGGCAGCGGTGCGCTGGGGGTGATGAGCGAGACGATGAAGACCCACGGTCCCGACTCGTTCGTCGGCTACCTGGTCTGCCTCCTCAACGCCGGGACCGAGACGACCTTCTACGTGCTCGCCGTCTACTTCGGGAGTGTGCAGGTCCGGGTGCTGCGGCACACGCTGCTGGCGTGCCTGACCGCGGACCTCGCCGGCTACGTCGCGGCGACGAGCCTCTGCCACCTCTTCTTCGGCTGGGCGCCTCGCTAGCGCACGGTCATCCGGACAGGGCGCGCTCGACCGCGGCGAACGTCGCCTCCGGGGCATCGACGTGCACCCAGTGCCCCGCGCCAGGGATCTCCTCCACGGTGACTCGCGGGGCCAGCGCGGCGAGTCGTTCGCGGGCCGCGGGGTCGACGGTGGGCGAGGAGCCGCCGACGACGAAGGCGAGGCGGTGACCCGCGGGGACCGAGGTCACGACGTCCCAGTCGTCCTCGGCGAGCACGCTCGCGTAGAGCGACTCGAGGCCGGGCAGATCGAGGTCGACGATCAGCTTCCCTCCCGACGGCTGGAGCGCCATCGCGAGCCACTGCGCGATCGAGCGCGGCTGTCCGGCGGCCTCGGCCGCGGCGACGAACTCGGCGCGCGTCCGGTACTCGCGCGGCAACCGCGCGAGCAGCGTGAGGATGTCGCGCGTCTGCTCGGCCCCGAGCCCGTCGGGCCGCGGCGCGGGCGACGCATCGAGCACGACCGCCCTGGGAACGCGCTGGCTGCTCGCGCGCTGGAGCGCGAGGACGACCTTGCCTCCCAGCGAGTGCCCCACGACGGCCTCCACCGGCCCGGGCAGCGACGGGAAGAGCTCGAGCACGTCCTGCGCGGCGGCCCGGACGGTGTGCGGCGCGGAGAAACCCCGGAGCGAATCACCATGGAGACGCAGGTCCACGAGACCTGCTCCCCAGGTCGGGTGTGTGTCCACCCACCTCCTGCCGAAGGAGCGCCAGTTTCCACCCCGTCCGAGGAGCCCGTGGAGGAAGAGCACCCAGCGCTCGGGCGGGTTCGGACCCGCGGTCATCGCGGTGTACGAGAGGGTGGCCATCCCGCGCAGTGAACTACCACGGGGGGGCGGGCCTGCTAAGCTGCACGTCCCGTGTCGACAACTGCTGAGTTCGAGGCCGAGTGGAAGCGCTCCCGGCCTTCCAAGCTCCCATGGATCTTGCTCGTTGCCGCGGTGGTCGTGGGCGGCTGGAGCTCCTGCACGCTGAAAGGCGCCAAGGACGAGGCCGACGCCGCGTACAGGAAGGAGAGCGAGCGCTCCGCGGCGCTGGAGACGAAGGTCAAGGAGCTGGCCAAGACCCAGGCCGGGCTGGAGATCAAGATCCGTGACCTCGAGCGGGAGAAGGCGCTGCTCGCCGAGCGGAAGGTCGAGCCGGTGAAGGAAGAGCCGAAGACGGCGGCGAAGAAGCCGACCACCACGCCGGCGAAGTCGACGACCTCGAAGAAGTCGACGACCAAGAAGAAGAAGTAGAGCGTCGGACGCGCGCCGCTCGGCTCAGCCGGCGCGCTTGCGTGGCTCGTCGCCGAGGATCTCCCGGACGACCGGCCCCGTCGCCGTCCTTGCCCGGGCGATCTCCGCCGGCGGTCCCTCGGCCACGATCCGGCCGCCGGCCTCGCCGCCTTCCGGCCCCAGCTCCACCACGTGGTCCGCCGCGGCGATGACCACCGGGTGGTGCTCGATGACCACCAGCGTGTCGCCGCGCGCGACCAGCTGATCGAGAACCCGGAGAAGCTTCGCCACGTCGGCGAGGTGCAGCCCGGTCGTCGGCTCGTCGAGCACGTACAGCGTCGGCTCGTGCCGCGCCGTCGCGGTGAGCTCCGCCGCGAGCTTGAGCCGCTGCGCCTCGCCGCCGGACAGCGTGTGGCTCCCCTGCCCCAGCTGGAGGTAGCCCACGCCCAGCTCGGAGAGGCAGCGGAGCGGCCCGGCGACGCGCGGCAGCGCCGAGAACGCCTCGAGTGCCTCGTCCACCGTCAGGCGCAGCGTCTCGCCCACGTTGAGCCCGCGCCAGCGGATCTCGAGCGTCGCCGGCTCGAAGCGCGCGCCACCGCACGCCTCGCAGGGCGTCGTGACGTCGGGGAGGAAGGACATCTCGTGGCTGATGGCGCCCTGCCCCGCGCACGTCTGGCAGCGACCCCCGCCCGTCGAGTTGAACGAGAAGCGCCCCGGCCCGAAACCCCGGGCCCGCGCCTCGGGTGTGCCGGCGAACACCCGCCGCAGCTCGTCCCAGAGGCCGAGGAAGGTGGCCGGGACGCTGCGGGGCGTCCGCCCGATGGGCGACTGGTCCACCGACAGCACCCGCCGGAGCGGCCCCAGCCCCGACAGCCGGCGGAACGGTCCGGGGGGCGGGGTCGTGCGCCCGAGCGCCTCTCGCACCGCGGGGAACAGCACCCGCCGGACCAGCGTGCTCTTCCCCGAGCCGGAGACGCCGGCCACCACTGTCATCCGCCCGAGCGGAAGCGCGAGGTCCACCCCGCGGAGGTTGTGACAGCGGGCACCCTCCAGGCGGAGCCAGTCGCGCGCCGCGGGGCGAACCGGCCGCAGCCCGCGGACCGGGAGCTGGAGCGCCCGCGCGGTCGGCGACGCCTCCGAGGCGAGCACCTCCGACGGTGCGCCCTGGGCGACGATGCGCCCCCCGAGGCGACCACCACCCGGACCGAGGTCCACCAGGTGGTCGGCGGCGCGGAGTGTGTCCAGGTCGTGCTCCACCACCAGCACCGTGCTTCCGGTGTCGACCAGCGTCCGGAGGTTGTCGAGCAGCCGGCCGGTGTCGCGGGGGTGCAGGCCGATGGTCGGCTCGTCGAGCACGTAGAGCGCGCCGGTCAGCCCCGCACCGGCCTGCGCCGACAGACGGAGCCGCTGCATCTCCCCGCCGCTCAGCGTCGACGCGGCGCGGTCGAGCGAGAGGTACCCGAGCCCGACCCGCTCCAGGAACTCGAGGCGGCGCACCAGCTCGCCGAGCGCCGCGGCGCCGATGCGGGCGTCGTCGCCGGAGAGGGACCAGCCCCGCACCTCCGCGAGGGCCCGCACCACCGGCTGCTGCACCACCTCCGCATAGCGCCGGCCGAAGAGGCGCACGCCGCGGGGGATGGGCTGGAGACGCGTCCCCTCGCAGGACGGGCACGGCTCGGTTGCCTCGGCCTCGACGTCGGCGCCCTCCAGGCCCGTCCCCTCGCAGTCCTCGCAGCGGCCCTGCGCGGTGTTGAAGGAGAACCAGCGCGGGTCCAGCTCGGGGACGGCGGTGCCGCAGCGAGGGCAGCTCCGTTCGGAGGAGAGCAGCCGCTCACGCTGAGCCCCACCACCGGCGGGCGCCGCTGCGCCGGTCCTCGGGCGTCCCCGGGGTGCAAGGGGATTCGAGCCCAGTACCTTCACCGCGCCCTGCCCCCACCGGAGCGCCTGGCGGAACGCCTCCTCGGGAAGCTCGGCGGCCGGGCCGGACCAGACGGCGAGGTCGATGGTGTGCTCGCGGCTGCGGGCGAGCTTCGGGGGCGCGTCGGTCGAGACGCGGACGCCGTCGCAGATGGCCTCCTTCACCCCGGCGCGCGCCGCGGCGGTGAAGACGTCGAGGTACGTGCCCTTCCGGGCCCGCACCACGGGGGCGAGCAGCTCGATGGGCCCGCGTCCTGCCCGGGCCTCCGCCAGCAGCTGCTCCGTCGAGCGCGGGGCGATGGTGGTGTCGTCGTTCGGGCAGTGCGGCGTGCCCAGCTTCGCGAACAGGAGCCGGAGGTAGTGCGCCACCTCGGTCACGGTGGCGACGGTGCTCGTCGCGCCGGCGCGGGCGGTGCGCTGCTCGAGGGCCACCGCCGGTGGTAGCCCGCGGATCCGCTCCACGTCCGGACGGGGCAAGGTGGGGAGGAACTGGCGCGCGTAGGGGCTCAGCGTCTCGGTGAAGCGCCGCTGGGCCTCGGCGAACACCACGTCGAAGGCCAGCGTCGACTTCCCGGAGCCGCTCGGTCCGGTGAGCACCACCAGCTTCCCCAGCGGGATGCGGCAGCTCACGTCGGCGAGGTTGTGCTCTCGGGCGTGCTCCACCTCCATGCACGGCGCCCCGCTCGCGGCGGGCAGCGGCGCCGGTGTGGACCGGGACCCGACCGCGGCGCGCAGCGCCTCGCCGGTCCGGGTCTGGCGGCGGGCGACCTCCTCGGGCGTGCCCTCCGCCACCACCTGCCCGCCCTCGCGGCCACCGCCCGGGCCGAGCTCGACCAGCCAGTCCGCGGAGCTCAGGAGATCGAGATCATGATCGACGGCGAGGACACTCGCCCCCGCCTCCACGAGCCCGTGCAGCGCCTCGAGGACCCGGGCCACGTCCTCGCCGTGCAGCCCCGCGCTCGGCTCGTCGAGCACGTAGAGCACGCCCTCCTGCGCTCCGCCGAGAGCGCGCGCGAGCTTCACCCGCTGCGCCTCGCCTCCGGAGAGCGTGGACAGCGGCTGTCCGATGGGCAGGTACCCCAGCCCGAGGCGCTGCAGCGGCCGGAGCGCCTCGGCGATGGGCCGGTCGTCCCCGAAGACCGACAGGGCCTGGTCCACGGTCATCGCCAGCACCTCGGAGACCGAGTGGCCCTTCAGCCGGACCTCCAGGACCTCGGGCTTGAAGCGCTGTCCGCGGCAGCTCGGGCAGATGAGCGCCACGTCGGCGAGGAACTGCATCTCCACCGTCTCGCTCCCCTCTCCGGAGCACGCCTCGCACCGCCCGCCGTCGACGTTGAAGGAGAAGTGGGCCGGACCGAACCCGCGCATGACGGCATCGGGCTCGGCGGCAAAGCGCTTGCGGAGCACGTCCCAGGCCTTCGTGTAGGTCGCCGCGTTTCCCCGGGAGGTTCGCCCCAGCGGCGCCTGGTCCACGAGGACGACCCGGCCGAGCGGCAGCCCCGGCTCGACCGAGCGAGCTGCCCCCGGAGGCTCGAGGTCCGTCTGCCCGAGCGCGCGGGCCAGGGTGCGGTGCACGATCTCCTCGGCGAGCGTGCTCTTCCCCGAGCCGCTCGGCCCGCACACCGCGCCGAGAACGCCCAGCGGCAGGCGCACGTCGACGTCGGCGAGGTTGTTGGCCGATGCCCCGCGGACGTCGATCCACGCGCGCGGCGCGCGCCGGGCACGGCCGTGCGCGCGGGAAGCACCGAGGACCCGCCCGGTGGGAAGGTCGGTCCTCCGCGCGAGCGCATCGGGCGTGCCGTCGAAGCAGAGCCGCCCACCTTCGGGCCCCGCGCCGGGCCCCAGCTCGAGGACGCGATCGCTCGCGCAGATGAGCGCCGGATCGTGCTCGAGCACCAATACCGCGTTCCCGCGACGGGCGAGCTCGCCCAGGGCGGTGGTGAGCGGCGGGAGGTCCGAGGGGTGCAGCCCGACCGACGGCTCGTCGAGCACGAAGAGCGCGCCGGTGAGGCCCGTGCCCAGCGCCGCGGTGAGCGACACCCGCTGCGCCTCGCCCCCGGACAGGGTGCGGCTCTGCCGGTCGAGGCCGAGGTAGCCGAGGCCGACCCGCGCCAGCCATCCGAGCCGGCTCACCAGCTCTCGGCGCGCGAGCTCGCCCTGCCCGGTGCGGGTGGCGAGCGCCTCGAGGCGACGGTGCGCCTCGGCGACCTCCAGCCGGTGCCAGGCAGCGAGGTCGAGCCCGCCGACCCGGTAGCGGAGCGCGTCGGCGTTGAGCCGGGCGCCGTCGCAGGCGGTGCACAGCCTGTAGGCGCGGTACCGGCTGAGCAGCACGCGCACGTGCATCTTGTAGGTGCGGGACTCCATCCACCGGAACCACGCGCGGAGCCCGGGGTAGCGGCCGCCGCGGTAGGTGCCCTCGCCCTCGAGCACCGCCTCGCGCTGCTCGGGACGTAGCTTTTCCCAGGGAACGTCGAGGGGGATGCGGCTCGATTTCGCGAAGCGGACGAGCTGCCCGCGCTCCCACTCGCTGGAGCGCCCGTTCCACGGTCGCAGCGCGCCCTCGGAGATGCTCAAGGACGCATCGGGGATGACCTTGTCCCAGTCGATGCCCAGCGTCCGCCCGAACCCGCGGCAAGCCGGGCAGGCGCCCACCGGGGACTGGTAGCTGAAGAGCCCCGGCCGCGCCGGCTCGAAGCCCCGGGCGCACGTCGGGCACACCAGGCCCTGCCGGACCGCGCGGCGCCGCCCGGCGAGCCAGAGATGCGCGTCCCCGTGCCCCTCGGCCCAGGCCTGCTCCAGCGAGGCGGCCAGGCGGCCTCGCGTGTCCTTCGAGAGGGCAATCCGGTCCACCACCACGTCGGCCTGCCCGGCCGCGCCCATCGCCTCGGCAGGACGGAGCTCCTCGAGCGGCCGGACCTCGCCGCCGATCAGCAGTCGCCGAAACCCGTCCTTGAGCAGGCGCGCCCGGACGCCGATGAAGGTCTCGGTGTCGGGAACCCGCACCGGGAAGGTGAGGATCGCCGCGGAGCCGGCGTGCTCCACCGCGAGCGCGTGCGCGGCGGAGTCGGGATCGCGCCGGACCGCCTCCTCGCCATGCTCGGGGCAGAGCGGCAGCGCCTCCCGGGTGAAGAGCGCCGAGAAGTAGGCCTCGAGGTCGGCGAGCGTGGCGACGGTGGACCGCGAGCTCTTGACGCTAGTGCGCCGGTCGACGGCGATGCCCGCGGCCACCGGCTCGAGGCGGTCAATCGGCGGACGCTCGAGCCGCTCGAGGAACTGCCGGGCGTAGGGGCTGAAGCTCTCGACGAACCGCCGCTGGCCCTCGGCGTAGAGCGTGTCCACCGCCAGGCTGCTCTTGCCGCTGCCGGACACGCCGGTGACGGCGGTGAGCTGGCCAGCGGAGAGCTCGACGCTGACGCCCGCGAGGTTGTGGGTGCGGGCACCCTCGAGGTGGATCCGGTGCATGGACGGGGAGCTGCGGTGCTAACAGGAGGACGTCGCCGACGCACCCTCCGCAAGCCTCCGGACCACGCTCCCGGAACCTCCCCGGCGGGCAGGCGAGCACCGGCCGTGTCTATGGTGTCCGCCATGGATCGGCCCGACCCGGAGCGACGGCGTCAGGAAGCGGCGGCGGCGCTGGCGCTGGACGACGAAGCGCTCCTGAACGCCTGCGAGGTCTCCACCTTCGTCGGAGGCGGCCCGGGCGGGCAGCACCGCAACAAGACCGCCAGCGCCGTCCGCCTCGTGCACCCGCCCACCGGTCTGACGGTCACCGCCACCGAGCGCCGCAGCCAGGCGCAGAACCGCGGAACCGCCCTGGAGCGTCTGCGGGCCGCGCTGCGCGTGCTGACCCACGTGCGCCGTCCCCGGCGAGCGACGCGACCCTCGCGCGGGGCGAAGGAGCGACGCCTCGACGCGAAGAAGCGCCTCGGCCGCAAGAAGGCCGAGCGGCACGGGCGCGATCGCTGGTGACCGGGAGACTGGACCTCGTCCCGCTGCCCGCCGGCGCCGATCAGCGCTGCGGGTCGGGGTGGCCCTTCATGTCCTGCGGGTCGACCTTCTTCGGCTTCGGCGCGCGAGGACTCTGGGGACTCGGCCTCACGCGCCGGGCGGACGGGGACTCGGAACGTGGCGTCTCGGCCGCGGAGCTCTGCGCGACGGGAGACTCGGGCCGGGGCGGAGGCTGGACCGGCGCAGGCCGCGGAGCGGGCTCGGCGCGGGGAACCGGACGGAGAATCGGCCCCTCGTTGCCCGGACCGTTGCCGGACGTGCCACCCATCGCCTCGGGACGAAGCATCGGCTGCACCGGCGGCTGGCCCTGGCCCCCGGGGAAGGGCGCCGGCTGGCGGACCGTCACGCTGGGGCCGGACGTGGGCGCCGGAGCAGGGACGGGCCTCACCACCGGAGGAGCGCCGACGGTGGCCGGCGGCGTGCGCGACGGGAAGGGCTCGGGCTCGCGAGGCCCGGGGTTCCCCGCAGTCCGGACCGGCACCGGGGCGACCACGACCGGGTGCACCGACGCCGCCTCGTGAGGGACGACCGGAGCCTGGGTGTTCACGGCCCGGCCCTCGCGGGTCACACCGGCCGGAGCGACCACCTCGACCACGCCAGCGCGGGAGACGGGGTGGACCACCATGCCCGGGCGGACCACCGGCGGCGCGCTGAGGACCACCGCGGGCGGAGTGCCCACCGGGCAGGGAACGATGACGCCGGGCTGCGAGCCCGGAGGAGGCGGAACGAAGACGCCGTGCGGACCGATGGGCCGCGCGTAGCCGACGTGGACGACGCGGACCTGCACCAGCGGGACGTAGACCGTCGGCGGCGGCGGCACGAAGACGCGCGTCACGGGTCTCCAGAAGCCGCCCACGAAGACCACCGCGTCACCGCGGTACTCGTAGTACGGCTCGGCGTACACCCAGCCCGCCCGCGGCGGACGGGACCAGAACCCTCGGGCCCAGACCCACTCGCCGTTCCACCAGGTCCAGTGACCGCCGACCCAGATCGCGTCGTAGTACGGGCTCGGAGGCGGCGGGTCCCAGAGCATCGGCGGCGGGGCCCAGGGGATGGCCACCGGAGCAGGCTGGTCCAGCGGCGGCTGGATGGAGACGGCCTCCCAGCCCGGATCCTGCGCGGGCGCCACGGGGGGCGGCTGATACACGGCCGGGGGCGGCGGGGGCGGAGGGGCGCGATAGACGACTGGCGGCGGTTGCTCGCGGACCTCGCGGACCACGCAGGCCGGGGCGAGCACCGCGCATCCCATGAAGAGCATCCTGCGCATCGTCGGTTCCATCCCTTTCTTTCCTGCTGGCGAGACGCCGCGAAGCGCCGGGCTATTCATCGTGCGACCGGCGCTCGAGCGGACGACTAGGCTATCGCCCGATGGCGACGCGCATCTCGTGCAACGGTGTGCAGCTGGCGGTGGAGGACTCGGGTGGAGGCGGGCCGGCGGTGCTCTTCTCCCACGGACTGCTCTATTCGCTGCGGATGTGGGACCCGCAGATCTCCGCGCTCCGCCAGCGGTTCCGGTGCATCGCCTACGACCATCGCGGGCAGGGCCAGAGCGACGCGCCGCTCACCGGGCTGGACATGGACACGCTCACCGAGGACGTGGTGGCGCTGATCCACGCGCTCGGAATCGGGCCCGTGCACTTCGTCGGAATGTCCATGGGAGGCTTCGTCGGCATGCGCCTCGCGGCGCGCCGTCCGGAGCTGGTCCGCTCGCTCGTCCTGATCGACACCTCTGCTGGACCCGAGCCCCGGGAGAACATTCCCCGCTACCGGCGGCTGGAGTGGGTCGCGCGCTGGTTCGGGACGCGCCCGGTGCTGGGCCGGGTGGAGGCGATCATGCACGGCGCGAGCGCCCGGCGAGACCCCGCCCGGGCCGCGGTCCTCCGGATGTGGCGCGAGCACCTCCTCCGGGTCGACGCGGTGGCGATGAACCGTGCCGTGGAGGGCGTGCTCACCCGCGAGAGCGCCCTGCCGCTTCTTCCGCGGATCGACCGACCCACGCTGGTGCTGGTAGGCGAGGAGGACGCGGCGACCGTCCCCGCCCGGTCGGAGGAGCTCGCCGCAGGCATCCGGGGCTCGCAGCTGGTGCGCATCCCGCGCGCGGGTCACATGTCGCCCATCGACGCGCCCGAGGTCGTGACCGCCGAGCTCCACCGCTTCCTGGAGGCGCAACCGTGAAGGCTTCGAGGCACGCCGTTCCGTCGATCCTGTCGATCCTGCTGGCGCTCACCGCGGCCTCGCCCGTGCGCGCCGGGGCGGCGGACGCGGGGACGAACGCGGCGGCGAGGGCCACGCTCAAGTCACCCCGCCTCTACGTGCTCGACTGCGGGCGACTGACCTCCGACTCGGCGGAGGAATACGGTCTGGCGCGGAACGAGGTGGCCGACACCAGCATGGCCGACCCTTGCTTCGTGGTCGTGCATCCCCGCGGCGTCCTCCTGTTCGACACCGGTCTGCCCGACCGGCTCGCCGGCCATCCCACGACGCTCGAGGGCTACGGCCTCGAGGTGACCACGCCGCTGCGGGCACAGCTCTCTGCCATCGGTCTCTCCCCGGCCGACGTGACGTACCTGGCGCTCTCGCACTCCCACTTCGATCACATCGGCAACGCGCCCGACTTCGCCGGCACGACCTGGATCGCCCAGAAGGCCGAGCTCGACTCCATCTTCGGACCGACGGTCAAGGAGCCACCGCCACCCGAGCTGCAGGCGCTGGCCCACGCACGGAAGCGAATCATCCAGGGCGACCACGACGTCTTCGGCGACGGTACGGTGGTGCTGCTCTCCACCCCCGGCCACACCCCGGGCCACCAGTCCCTCTACGTGAAGCTGGCGCGGACCGGAGGCGTGGTCGTCTCCGGGGACCTGTACCACCACGACGAGGAGCGGACGCTGGACCGGATGCCCGCCGAGGAGCGAGCGACGGCCACGCCCGCCTCGCGACGAAAGATCGAGACCTTCCTCGCCCGCAAGCACGCGCAGCTGTGGATCGGCCACAGCACCGCGTTCTTCCGGAACGCGGTGAAGGCTCCGCGCTGGTACGACTGACCGCGATCAGCTCGGCCGGGGAGCCTCGTCCGAGTACGCCCGGCTGATGGCGATGAAGAAGGCGACCACCAGCGGCCCGGCGACGAGGCCCACCGGCCCGAACGCCGCCAGCCCTCCGAGCAGCGCGAAGAACACCACCGCCCCGTGCATCTCCACCCCGCCCTTGATGAACAGCGGCTTCACCACGTTGTCGATGAGGCCGACCACGAGGAGGCCCCAGGCGACGAGGAAGATCCCCCATCCGATCCGCCCCTGGACGAAGAGGACGATGGAGAGGAGCAACGGCACGCTGCCCGCTCCGACCGAGGGGATGAAGGACATGAAGAACGTGACCAGGGTGAAGAAGATGGCGTTCGGCACCCTCGCGATGAGGTAGCCCACGAGCGCCGCCGCCGCCTGGACCGCAGCCGTGCCCACGGTGGAGATGACCACCGCCCGCGAGACGCCGCGGAACTCGGTGAGGAAGCTCCGGAAGCGGCCCGGGGGCAGCGGGGTCACACGCTCGAGCCACCTGACCAGGCGGTGTCCGTCGGTGAGCAGGAAGTAGAAGGCGATCAGCATCAGGATCGCCTCGATCACCGCCCTGGAGGTCGCGCCGAGGAAGGTGGTGACCGCCGCCGCCGCCTTGCCGCTCTGGCCCTGCACCACCTGCACCCAGCTCTGGTCCCCGTCCCCTCCGGTGAAGCTCTCCAGCGCCCGGCCGGCGAGCGCCTGGAGCGGAGCCGGCAACCGCTCCAGCAGCCCGGAGACGCCGTGCTCCTGGATGGCGCCGCGGACGGAGTTGATGACCTGGATGATCTCCCGGGTGAGGACCCCGGCGATGCCCCCGAACGGAAGGACGATGGCCAGCAGCACCAGGAGGGTCAGCAGCCCCGCGGCCAGACCGGCGCGCCCACCGAGCCTCTTCGCCAGACGGCGCTGCAGCCCCGAGAACACGCCGGCCAGCACCGCCGCGAGGAAGAGCGCCGACCAGAACGGCTGGAGGATGGCCCAGAGGAGCACCAGGGCCAACCCCACCAGGAGCCAGGAGAAGATCTGGTGTCCGTCGAGACGGGTGTGCGCCATGGGTGGCCGGAAGGTAGCCCGCCGCAGCCGCCCGGCCAGCGCGTGCTACTTCTTTCCGTAGTTGGTGGCGAGGTAGTCGACGATCTTCGCCATCTCGTCCGGCTCCATCGGCGCGCCGTACGACTTGACCATCTTGTTGACCTCTGCCTCCCAGCCCTTGCGGTCGAGGAAGGGCGAGTTCATCGGGATGTAGTCCTGGCTGTGGCAGGCCGCGCAGCGGCCGACGACCAGAGCCTTGTCCGGACCTTCCTTGAGCTGCACCCGGCTCTCGTCCGGATACTTCGAAGCCGGAGCGGCGAGCAGGACCAGAGCGATCAGCGCGGTCATCGGCGTGCCCCTATCCCACCCGGAGGTTGACCCGGGAGACGACGTTGTTGTGATACCCGGCCGGATTGAAGATGAGCTGGGAGACCTGCGTGGCCCCCTGGCGGTTGCTGGCCCTGGCGAGGACGGTCACGTCTCCCTTCGCGCCCGCCTTGAAGGCGTGGCGGAACCCGCGGAACGAGAAGCGCCCCATGTCCTCATCGAGCGTCGCCGCCTGCCAGGTCCGGCCGGAGTCGGACGAGACGTCCACCGACTGGATGCCGGCGCCGTTGTCCCAGGCGATTCCCTTCACCTCCACCGCCTGACCGCTCTTGACCACCTGACCGTCGCGGGGACCGGTGATGACCGAGTTCACCACCATCTCGGTGATCGGCGTGTTGGCGTCCGTCTCCTGCGTGAGGAAGCGATCCACGATCGGGAACTTTCCCTTCGGGATCCGGTAGGCGCTGGCCATCCAGAAGTTCTTCAGCGGCTGGGAGACCGCCTGCACCGAGACGAGGTGCTTCATCCAGTAGGTGCCGGTCCACCCCGGCACCACCAGCCGGACCGGTGCCCCGTTCCAGTGCGGGAGCGGCGCGCCGTTCATCTGCCAGGCGAGGAGGGTGTTCTCGTCGGTCGCCTTCCAGACCGGGAGACTCTTCACGAAGTCGGGGGTGGAGTCGAGCGCCCCCTGGTCGGCGCCGTTGAACGCCACCTCCACCGCTTCCTTCTTGAGGCCGGCGCGTGCCAGCAGGTCCTTGAGGCGAACGCCCTTCCAGCGGGCATTGCCCATCGCCCCGATGCCCCACTCGACGCCCGGGACGTGCGGGTCGGAGAGCCCGCGCCGGTTCCCCGAGCACTGGAGGACGGCGGGAATCTCCACCGCCTCGAAGTCGCGCTGCAGCGCCGCCAGGTCGACGGTGAATGGCTTCTCCGTCGCGTCGCCGCCCACCTCCAGCTTCCACTGCGCGGCCGCGACCTCGGGGATGCGGGCCAGGTGGTAGCGGACGAAGAAGGCGTCGTTGGGGGTGAAGATCTGCTCGAAGGCATCGAGGGGAGACTCGAAGTTCGGTGGCCGGTAGGTCCGCTTGATGAGCGGGCGCTTGCCGGGGAGCGCCTCGAGGAACGAGGTCTGGAGAGTGCCGGACGGCAACGTCGGCGGACCGACCGACGTGGGCTCAGCGCCGCGGGCCAGCGAGGGAAGAAGGGCCCCGGAGCCGAGCAACGCTGCTCCACCGGCGAGGTCCTTCAGGAACTGCCGCCTGGTCCCCATGTGCACCTCCCTGCGAGAAGGGATGCGCTGCAGAGCGGGGCCAGGGTTCTCCCGGGAGCCGTCGGTGTCAAGCGCCAGAACGTTGCGCTCGCGACGACGTGCGACCCGAGCGGCAGGTGCCGCGACGCGTCGCCGCTCAGCGCAGCGCGAGGAGCACGGGCCCGATCGACGGGACGAGCAGGACGATGGCGACGGCGCCGGCGAGGACGCCGACCCGAGCCACCTCGAGCCCCACCGCCCAGCGCCGGCCTTCGAGGAGCGCGGCCCCGGCGACGAGCGAGAGCAGTACCCAGGTCACCGCGACCACCAGCGCCGCCGGAGACAGCGCCTGGTGCCAGGTGAGGAGGGCGAAGGCGGCGACGATGACCAGCGCGAGCTGGACGAAGACGTAGCGAATCACGCCGCGTCCGGGCTGCACGTCGTACTTCGGGAGCGCCTCGGGGTCCACGCCCCGGCGCAGGTCGATCGGACCGAGCCAGTCGGGGTGCCAGGCCGGCGAGGCGAGCATGAACCGGATGGCCTCCCGCGCCGACGGCGCGCGCCGCATCGCCTGCCAGAGGGCCCAGAAGGGCTGCACCTGGGCCCAGACCGGGTCGAAGCTCCGCAGCGGGTGGCTGACGCCGTAGACCACCGGCGCCTCCTCGCGGCGCAGGGTGCCGAAGAGCTGGTCCCAGCAGATGAACGTCGCGGCGTAGTTCTTGTCGAGGTACTCGGGGTTCACCCCGTGGTGGACCCGGTGAAGCGAGGGCGTGTTGATGACCCGCTCCAGGACGCCCATCCGGTCCACCAGCTCGGTATGGATCCAGAACTGGTACAGCGTGCTCAGGGCGTTGACGATGAAGAAGGGCAACAGCGGAACGCCGAGCACCGCCAGCGGCAGGTAGAACGGCATCACCGTCACCGGAGAGAGCACCGCCTGCCGGAGCGCGACCGCGAGGTTGTAGTCCTCGCTCTGGTGGTGGACGACGTGGACCGCCCAGAGGACGTTGACCTCGTGGGACAGCCGGTGCCACCAGTAGTAGCCGAGGTCGACGCCGACGATCGCGATGACCCAAGGCCACGGGCTGTCCGGCGCGAAGGTCCACACCCGTCCGTGCTCGTAGAGCAGCGCATAGACGGCGAGCAGCGCCACCTCGAAGAGGAGAAGGACCACCCGCTGGGTCACTCCGCATCCGAGGTCGGCGAAGCTGTCGGTGAAGCGGTAGACGCGACGGCCGCGGGCACGGGCGACGAGGAGCTCCAGCCCGATGAGGAGGAAGAAGATCGGTACGGCGAGCGCGATGGGGTCCAGCTTCATGGGGAGCCCGAAAAGGGAGTCTAACCGGTTGACGCGCCGGCTGGAGGATGCTCACCGTCCGACGGTGACATGAGCAAGGCATTCACCCGCGAGGACGACCTGCTCCCACCACCGGTGCCGGCGCGCCGGGGACCGGTGGGACCGCGCCCCCTGACCGCCGACGGACACGCACGTCTGCTGCGCGAGCGTGCGGCGCTCGAGGGGTCCGACGCGCAGGGAGCGGAGGAGCGTCGCAGGGAGCTGGACGCGGTCCTCGAGCGCGCCGTCCCGGCGTCGCCGGACGCGGGCGCGGACGGCCGCGCGGTGCTGGGAGCGTTCCTCGAGGTCGAGGGCGCCGATGGGAGTCGGCGCGAGATCCGGCTGGTGGGTGGAGACGAGGCGGATGCGTCACGCGGCTGGGTGCGGGTCGACTCTCCGCTGGGCGCGGCCCTGCTCGGCAGGCGCGCCGGGGACTCGGTCCTGGTGGAGCGCCCCCGGGACACGCTCGAGCTGACGATCCTCGAGGTCCGCGCCGCGCGCGGCGACGGGGCCTGACTGTGATGGTCAGGCGGGCGGTCGGCATGAGACGGTCCAGGCCATGCCCGACCTGACCCTCTGGGTGGATGCGTTCTGGATCAGTCCCTATGCCTTCTCCTCGTTCGTGGCTCTGGAGGAGAAGCAGCTCCCGTACGACGTGCAGGAGGTGGCGATGCACCGCGCGGAGAACCGCGCGCCCGACTACGCCAGGCGCTCGCTGACCGCGCGGGTGCCGATGCTCCGGCACGGCGACTTCTACCTCTCGGAGTCCAGCGCCATCGCCGAGTACCTGGACGACGCCTTCCCCTCGGCGCCGCGCCTCCTCCCCGCCGACGCCCGGCAGCGGGCCCGCGCCCGGCAGGTGATGGCCTGGGTGCGGAGCGATCTGATGCCCATCCGCGAGGAGCGCTCGACGAACACCATCTTCTACGAGCCGGCCACCGATCCCCTCTCGGAGAAGGCCCGGAAGGCCGCGGAGAAGCTCCTCACCGCGACCGAGTCGCTCCTCGCTCCGGGCGCCACCTCGCTCTTCGGGACGTTCTCCATCGCCGACGCCGACCTCACCCTGATGCTCCAGCGGCTGGGCAAGAGCGGGCATCCCCTCGGAGACCGGGTGCAGCGCTTCGTGGACGCCACCTGGGCTCGCCCGAGCGTGCGGAAGTGGGTGGAGCGCAAGCGGGCGACGTTCGTCCCCTACTAGCGCCGCTGACGGCGCCCCTGCCCGCTCAGGGTCTTCCTGGAGCAGGCGGGACTTCGGATTCGAACGGGGAATGCAGCTTCACCGGCGTCTGCCGCGGTCGCAGCCTGAGGTTCAGCATCTCCACCCCGAGCGAGAAGGCCATCGCGAAGTAGACGTAGCCCTTCGGGATGTGCTGCCCCATCCCGTCCGCCACCAGCACCACGCCGATGAGGATCAGGAACGACAGGGCCAGGATCTTGAGGCTGGGGTGCCGCTCGACGAACGCGCTGATCGGACCGGCGAAGATCAGCATCACCACCACGGCGATCACCACCGCCGCGACCATGATCGACAGCGCGCGGGCCATCCCCACGGCGGTGATGACCGAGTCGATGGAAAACACCAGGTCCAGGAGGACGATCTGCACGATGACCGCGCCGAACGAGGCGCGGGGCTTCCGGCCGGGCTCGGAGTGATCCACCTCCATCCGGTCGAAGATCTCGTGCGTCGCCTTCCCCACCAGGAACAGCCCGCCGCCGATGAGGATCAGGTCGCGACCGCTGATCGGCTCGTCGAAGACGGTGAACAGGGTGGCCTGGAGCGTGACCAGCCAGGACATCGCCAGTAGCAGCAGCACCCGCATCACCAGCGCGAGCCCGAGCCCCACTCGCCTCGCGATCGGCTGGCGCTCCGGCGGCAGCTTGCCGGTCATGATCGAGAGGAAGACCAGGTTGTCGATGCCCAGCACCACCTCGAGGGCGGTGAGGGTCAGCAGGCTGATCCAGCCGTCGAGCCTGGTGAACGGTGCGAGATCGAGCACGGGAGCACCCGGGACGGCGGCAAGGGTCAGAACTGCTCTTCGTTGTCCGTGGGCTCCGCGTCGTCCGGGGGGCCGCCGCCACCTTGCCGTGCCTGCTCGGCCTCGATGGCACTCAGCAGGGACCGCTCCTTGTCGTGGAAGCGAGCCTTCCCGGGGTCGGCGAGGGTTCGCCGGGCACCAGTCGCGTAGAACTCGAGGTCCTGGGCGCTCGCTCCGCGGATGGCCAGGCCCCGGCTCCGGCCGTAGGGCGGGAAGACCGTGGGCGGATCGCCCGGAGCCGCGGGGGCGGCACGGCGGGCCGGGGCGGCGCTGCGCGTCCCTCCCTCGCCTCCGATGGTGAGCTCGGCCAGACGCACGCTGAAGCCATCTCCACGACGCACGGCCGTTCCGACCTGCACCTGCTCGACGGTGCCGTCGGCATGCGTGATCGACACCGTCACCGGCAGTTCGTTCTCGCGCATGGGCCGTGGCATCCCACCCTCGGGAAGCCGCTGTCAACGCCGGCGGTCAGGCAGCGCGCGCCCGGACCACGTTCCCCAGCCGCTCCAGCGCCCGCTCCACCACCTCCATCGACGGACCGAAGGAGAAGCGTGCGTGACCACGGAAGCGCGAGGCCCGCCCGCGCCTGCGCTTGCCTGGGTTGATGTCGAAGAACTCGCCGGGCACGGTGATGACCCGTTGCTCCAGCGCAGCGCGGAACAGTCCCATGCCGTCGTTGAGGGGCGGCGGGAGCGCGGAAACATCTCCCCACACGTAGAAGGTCCCCTCGGGTGCACGGTCCACTCGCACCCCCAGCGCCTGGAGCCCGGTCAGCATCCGCTCGCGCTTCGGACGGAACGCGTCGTGGATCGCCTGCAGCTCGCCCTTCACCAGCCCCGGCTCGAACAGCGGAAGCGCGGCCCGCTGCAGCGGCTTGCTCCCGCCGCCGTCGAGGAACGAGCCCGCGCTGCTCACCGCATCGATGACCGAACGCGGTCCGACCGTCCAGGTGACCCGCCAGCCCGGGTAGCGCCAGTTCTTGGTCAACCCATCGAAGAGGATGACCGGGTCGCGGTTCACGTCGCGCACGTGCGCGGCGGCGCTGACCGGAGCGGGCGCCCGCGGGTCACCCGTCCAGACGTAGTGGGAGTAGAACTCGTCGATCAGCAGCGCGCAGTCCAGGCCGCGGGCGAGCTCGACCCACGCCTCCATCTCCGCGCCCTGCACCACCTTCCCGGTCGGGTTGGAGGGGTTGGAGAGAAGCACCGCCGACAGGCCGAGGCCGAGGATCTCCTTCTTCAGCGCGTCGGGACCGAATCCGTAGCCCCGCTCGGGATCGAGCAGGATGGGGATCGCGGTGAAAGCCTTGAAGACGTCGAGCAGCTCCTCGTAGGCCGTGTAGTCGGGGAGGAAGTGGCCGAGGTTGATCAGCCCGAGGCTCGCCGCGGCGCGGGTCAGCGAGGCGCGGCCCCCTCCGGACACGCTGACGTTCTCCGCCGAGTACTGCGAGGGGAGCCCTCGCCGGTAGATGCGATTGTAGTGCGCGGCGATCGCCTCGCGTAGCTCCCACAAACCGGCCACCGGCGCGTACTCCTGGTCCGCCGGGTCCACCGCCACCGCCTGCACTCGCGGGGGCGCGCCGGGGAGCTCGCCGGTCTCGGGCTGGCCCTGGCCGAGGTTGCACCAGTCCGGGTCGGCTGGGTGGAAGCCACGCTTCTGCGCCTCGGTGGTGACGAAGATGACGCCGGTGCGCGGCACCGGTCGGAACGCCTGAGGGGCGCTCTCGCTGGACATGGAAACCGAAGTGTAGTTCCCGGCTGACACGCCCGTCACGCGGAGCGACGATGCGGACCCCAGTCGCCGGGAGGGGAGCCCATGGACCGCTTCGACCGCAGGACGATCCTCAAATCCATCGCCGTGATGGCCGCTGCCTCCGCCTTCCCGGCCTGCGGTGACTCGACCGAGAGCGTCGGGAGCGACGCCGACGGGCTCGCGCGCTTCCCCCAGGGCGTGGCCTCCGGAGATCCGAAGCAGACCACGGTCATCCTCTGGACCCGGGTGGTGAACGTGGGCAGTAGCCCGGTGGACCTGCCGCTCCGGCTGGACGTGGCGCTGGACGCGGGCTTCACCCGCATGGTGGTGGAGAAGGAGGGGCTCGTCGCCACCGTGGCGCACGACGGCTGCATCAAGGTGCGGGTGAAGAACCTCACCGCGGCGACGACCTACTACTACCGCTTCAGCTTCGTGCAGGGCCGGACCCGCTACCACTCCACCGCCGGGCGAACCCGCACCGCGCCCGATGCCTCCGCCGACGTCGCGATCAACTTCACGGTCGCCAACTGCCAGGACTACGTCGGCCGGTACTGGAACAGCTACCAGCAGATGCTCACCCTCGCGCCGGAGGACCTCGACTTCTTCCTCGCCATCGGTGACTACATCTACGAGACCACCAACACCTTCGGAACGGCGGGAGCCACTCGGACCATCACCTTCGCCAAGCCGGAGGAAGCCATCGACCTCGGCGGCGGGAACCTCGCGGCGAAGAGCGTGGGCAACTACCGCGACCTCTACCGCACCTACCGCGGCGATCCGCTGCTTCAACAAGTACACGCCCGCTGGCCGATCATCGCCACCTGGGACGACCACGAGTACTCGGACGACTGCTGGGGCTCGACCGCGACCTACTTCAACGGCCGGAAGAACGAGAAGGACGACGACCGCCGCCGCAACGCCGAGCAGGCCTTCTTCGAGTACATGCCCATCGACGAGGGGACCGCGGGCGGCGATCCGCAGACCGACGTCTTCACCACCGAGCGCGCCCAGCTGTACCCGAACCAGAAGCTCTGGCGGAGCTTCGTCTTCGGCAAGCACCTCGAGCTGGTGGTCACCGACTTCCGGAGCTTCCGCCCGGACCATCCCATCCCCGAGGACGCCTTCCCCGGAACGGTGGTCGCGGACCAGGCGACGCTGGTCGGCCTCCTCGGCCAGGCAGCATTCGACGCGAACTTCCCGCCGGGCGTGGCCGAGTACATCGACGTGGACCAGCCGGCCAACGACGGCCTCCGGTCGACGCTGACGAGCATCGCTGCCGCCGGCGCACAGCAGGAAGGCCTCTCGCTCGCCGACGCGTACGCCTGGGCCGTCCGGAACATCCACGGCAACTTGGCGGTGCTGGTCATCAACCAGATGCTCGCCGCGGCCCACGTGGCGCCCATCCCGGCGACCGGTCTTCCCCGCGGGCTCTTCTACGCGCTGATCGGCAAGCAGTCGTTCTTCAGCCAGTACGGCGCACGGTACGTGGTGGTGAAGTCGAGCTACGACCTCTACACCGCCCTGCTCTACGCGCGGACCGCCAAGGCGAGCGAGAACGCGTTCGGCGCCGAGCAGGAGAGCTTCATCGTGGACAAGCTCACCAAGTCCACCGCCACCCACAAGGCGCTGGTCAGCAGCGTGTCGCTGGTCTCGATGCAGCTGAACCTCACCGGCATTCCCGGCGTGCCGGCCCAGTTCGCGCGGGCCTTCTACTTCGACGTGGACCAGTGGGACGGCTTCCCCAACAAGCGCGCCGAGCTCCTCGCCCGGCTCGCCGGCGTCCAGAACCTCGTCGCGCTCTCCGGTGACATCCACGGGACGTTCGCCGGGAACGAGACCGCGGCCTCGCCGAAGATCGCGTTGCTGACCGCCCCGGCGATCAGCTCGCAGACCGTGGGCGAGGAGGTCGGCGCCGCGGTGACCACCTTCAGCTCCGATGCGGCGTTCCAGCCCGGCGGCGCGGTCTACGAAGCGCTGGTCAACAACCTGCCGCTGCTGTTCCAGGCGAGCACCGGCGGGGCGATCAAGTTCGTCGACACCTCCTCGCACGGGTTCCTCAAGCTCGGCGTCGAGGAGGCCCAGATCCGCGCCAGCTTCGTCCTCATCCCGGCGAGCGAGGTCACGGTGGACTACTCGAAGCAGCCAGCCGGAGCGCTGCAGGACAAGATCACCGTCGTCGAGCTCGGTGTCGCCGGTGGAGCCATCACCACCTCCTAGTCCGCGGCGCGCAGGTTCACGCGCTGCGCACGCGGGGCAGCGGCGGATCCGGCCACTCGGCCTCGAGGGCGGGATGTCCCGCGTCGCCCGAGGGGCGGAGGCGCAGCACTCCAGCCGAGAACCCGGGTCCTGGCCGCGCGCCCCGGACCAGGCGCTCCGCCAGGCTCCAGCAGAGGTCCGCGGCGCGGGCCTCGGCTCCGACGGGCACGCGGTGGACGCGCAGGTCGGGCCGGCCGACCTTGCGCAGGCCCCGTGCCTCGACGACGCCGCGACGGGCGCGCACCGACACGTGCGCACGGACCGAGGGGCGGAGCGCGGCGAGGACCTCGCTGCGGAAGACGTCCGGCGTCCACCACCGCTGCGCCTCGACGTCGAGCAGCGCGACCGCGCCCGCCTCCAGCAGCGCGCCGAGCACGCACTCGGCATCGCGCAGATGGACGAGGTCGGGGGGATCCACCCGGTGCCCGCGGATCACCGCGAAGTCGGGCGTGGCGCGCACGAGGGCCGCGAGCCCGGGCGACTCCCCGGCATCGTCCCGCGCCGCCGCGACCAGCGCGTCGACCCACTGCCGTGACTCGCCCTGCGAGTGCACCGTGAGAGAGAGGCCCGCCGGAGTCGGCGGGAGACGGACCGGGGCCAGCTCGCCGAACGCGAGATAGAACAGGCTGGCGTCCCCTCCGCCCGGCTCGAACGCGGGCCTCGACCAGTCTTCCATCGCAGCGGCCATCGGCCCGACGTGAAGTACCGGACGCTCTCGACGTCTCGTGCACGGGCCGGTGAACTCCCCGTGCCCGTCCGGTGTCGCGACTCCGGACTCACTCCCCGCGCAGCCGCTGCAGGCACGCGCGGTGGTGCCGCAGCACGTTCCGGGCGTAGGCCGCGGTGCTGTAGCCGCGGCGGAGCTTCGGGCTCTTCAGCTCCAGCTCCGGGACGGCGGCGGTGGGCATCGGGCTGCCGATCTGCTCGCGGTAGACCCGGCGGAGCGCGAGGTAGCTCGGAGTCTCCTCGAAGGTCTGCTCCTTCCCCTTCTCGAGGTCGCCCCGGAGCCGCCCCTCGGGGAAGGTGGGCACGAAGCGCTCACGGAAGACCCGGAACGCTGCGAGCGTCTCGCTGTCCTCGCCGGCAGGACGTCCGTCCGGCCCGTAGGCGAGGAGGTCGCCGTCCGCCGCCAGCCTGACCCCGGTGAGCTGGGACAGCGCCCGCTGCACGGCAGCGTTCCGCGAGGCGTACTGACCGGCGTTGTAGTCGGCGAAGCGGTACAGCACGTCCGGGTCGGTCAACGGATATCCCCACAGCCGCGGGACGCCGTAGCGCAGGCCGCCGACGCGCGTGTAGAGCGCGTCCCGCACTGCCTCCTCGTCGTCCGGCCATCCGCGGCTGCGCGCGTGCTCGATGGCCCAGCGGACGCTGACCTGCATCGACCCCGCGGTGGTGACGGGGTTCAGGTCCTCCAGCCGGCGGCCGCGGAAGACCGTGTCGAGGAGATTGGCCGTCGCCACCATCGCCGGATGCTCGCGCCGCTCGGCCTCGAGCATGTCGCGGAAGAGGAGGTCCAGCTCCCGCTCGGTGCGGAGCCGGCGGATGCGCTCGTCGAAGGTCCGCCGGTCGCCCGGAGCGCGGTCCAGGAGCAGCCGCTCCATCGCCGACGGCCCGAGGGGCCCGAGCCGCTCGGCCTCCTCCTTCAAGCGCGTGCGGACCATCGCCCCCAGGTTCGCGACCGGCGGGTCCGCCTGGAAGCCGGATTCCTGCTGAAGGACGGCCACGACCCCGCACACCCGCGTCGCGTCCGGGACGAGCCCCGCGTCCGAGAACGCGGCCAGGAGGTCCCTCGCCCAGCCGGACGGGTCCCCCACCCCGTCGGGAAAGGCCGCCCCGACCTGGGACGGACCGAGCGGAGCGGGCGGACGCGCGGGCGGCGGTGGCGGCGGGGGCGCCTCGTGACAGGCCGTGGCCGCGGCGAGCACGAGGAGGATCAGCGTCGCCGGGCAGCGAAACACGGAGGGGTCTCGGCGAAGAACACAGCGAGCGGCGCTCGACATCGCGGCAGCACCACGTTACCCCGCTCTCGCGGGGCTTCCTCCATGACCTGGCGCGCGCTCAATCCCTGGTCGGATCTGGCGGGTCTTCCGCGCGACAGCTGGCTGCTCGCCCTGGCGACGCTGGTGAACCGCGCGGGGACGATGGTCATCCCCTTCCTGGCGCTCCACTTCACCCGGAACCTCGGCTTCTCGGCCGGTCAGGCCGGGCTGGCGCTGGCCGCCTACGGCGTCGTCTCGCTCCTCACCTCCCCGTTCGCCGGCCGGCTCTCGGATCGCGTGGGCTCACAGCGCATCCTCACGCTGTCGCTCTTCCTCGGCGGGCTGGGCTTCTGGGCGCTCCCCCTCCTCCGGACCCTTCCCCAGGTCCTGGCCGGCATGGTGGTGCTCTCGGCGGTCTCGGAGGCAATGCGCCCCGCCACCCTGGCCCTGGTGAGCGACCTCGCCCCGCCCGAGCTCCGCCGCCAGGCCTTCGCCCTCAACCGGCTGGCCATCAACCTCGGGATGAGCGTGGGCCCGGCCCTGGGCGGGTTCCTCGCCGCGCGCTCCTTCGCGACGCTGTTCTGGGTGGACGGGGCGACGTCGATCGCCGCTTCCCTGGTGCTGCTCGTCTTCCCTCTCCGGGTGGGCTCGGTCGAGTCCCATGCCGCCGCGCCGCCCTCGCTCGGCGCCATCGCCGACCGGCGCCTCCGCTACGTCATCCTCTGCCTCCTGCCGGTCATCCTCGTGTTCTTCCAGCACGAGGGGCCGATGCCGGTGTGGATGGTCGAGGACCTGGGCATGCCCACCCAGAACTTCGGCCTGCTCTTCACCATCAACACGCTGCTGATCGTGTTCCTCGAGGTGCGGCTGAACGGTCTGACCGCGCACTGGAGCCCGGCGCGCGCGCTGGCGACCGGCTCGGCGCTGTGCACCGTCGGGTTCGGTGCCCTGGCCTTCCTGACCACCTACTGGGGGGTGGTGGCCACGGTGGTGGTCTGGACCTTCGGGGAGATGATCCTCTTTCCCGCCACCGCGGCGTACGTCTCGGAGCTCGCCCCGCCGACGCGCCGGGGCGAGTACATGGGCTTCTACTCGATGACCTTCGGCATCGGCTTCACTCTCGGCCCGTGGGCGGGGCTGAGCGTGCTGGAGGCCGCGGGCGCCCGGACGCTGTGGCTCGCGTGCCTCGCGGTGGGAACGGTGTCCACGTTGCTGCTCGGGCGGATCCGCGTCGAGGGTGCCGCGGCCGTCCCCGCGCGCGTCGCCGCCCCGGGCTGAGCCCGAACGCTGGCGCGCCACCGCGCGCTTCCGCAGGCGTCCCCCTGGGTCCGGGGGGCTGAGCCCGAACGCTGGCGCGCCACCGCGCGCTTCCGCAGGCGTCCCCCTGGGAACGGGGGGCTGAGCTCAGGCCACGGCGATCGCGGAGCCCTCGGACGAGGTGATGCTCGCCGACGGCACCTCGGAGCCGGGCGGCACCGGAACCTCCGGACGTTCCACCCGTCCGCGCACCCGTTCGACCAGGGCCCGCGCCGTGCGGAGCAGCTCGGAGAAGCCGGAGAGCTCGGCCTCGAACTCCAGCTGCGAGGTCCGGGAGTCGTCCAGGAAGCGGCGCAGCGTCAGCGGGGAGTCGCCCCGACGATTCAACCCCGCGTCGCAGGTGGTGGCGCTCTCCACGCCGGCCTCCTCCAGCCATGGCAGGTGCGCGGGGCGGAAGTAGCCGCTCGGGTAGCAGAAGTGCCGGAGCGGGTGGCCCACCAGCGGCTCGAGGACCGCGCGGTTGTCCCGGAGCTCGCGCAGCGCCAGCTCGCGAGACACCGGGAAACGGTGCCGGTGGGTGTGAAGCTGCACGTCCAGCCCCTCGCCCGCCGCGCGGCGAAGCTCGTCGACGCTCGCCAGCGACAGCCAGCGCCCCGCGCGGACCGGTCCCAGGTCCACGTTCAGCGCCGCGGCGATGCGGTCCGCCAGCGCCTGCCGCTCGGGCTCGGAGAATCGTTCCTCGGCTTGCCGGATCATCCGCCACATCGCCTCGGTCTGCTCGGCGCCGCCCGTCATCCGCACCGCGCCCACCATCCCCACGCCGAGCTCGGAGAGGTCGAGCACCGGCTCCTTACTCTCGCGGAAGGCCCACTGGACCAGGAGGCGAAAGACCGGAGTGCCGCTCCGGGCGTGGTAGGTCGTCGCGTAGAGCGTCGCCGGGAAGCCGTGGCGCTGCAGCGCCGGCCAGGCGTGGCGGAGCGTCCCGTGAAACCCGTCGTCGATGGTGAGCGCCACCGCGGCCGGCGGGAGCGTTCCCGCACGGAGCCTCTGCACCGCCTCCTCGAGGGGCAGGACCTGGTAGCGGTGGAGCGCGAGCAGCCGGCGCTCGAGGTCGTCGGGCGACAGGAACAGGCCGGGAAAGACGCGGTGCTCGTCGGCGAGCGAGGTGCCGTGCCAGCACACGATGCGCAGACCCCGGCGGGTCAGCAGCCGCGAGAGCCGGAAGAGGCCGGCCGCACGCGCGCCGGAGTAGAGCGACTGCTTGAGCCGCGGGCGCATCCGCCGGGCGACCGTCTCTGTCGTCTCTCGGGCCCAGCGCGCCGTCTCGCGCACCGCGAGCCCGCGATCTCCGGGCCACCACAGGTCGGAGTGGATGCGCGGGTCGAGCGTGAGCGCTGCGAACCGGGCCACGGTGCGGAGCTTGTCCCGGCGGGAGACGCCGGCGTCGCGGAGCACGCTCCAGACGTGCCTCACCTCGCCGGGGATGGTCTGCCGGCAACGCACGCCGGGCCTCCAGCTCGGCTCCGGCTCACGCCCTCCCAGCCACGCGTCGAGCAGCAGGCGCGGGAAGTCCACCCCCGCCGCCAGCGCCAGGTGCAGCGAGCCCCAGAACCGCGCGTTGAGCTCCAGGAGGCGGAACTCGCGGGTGCGCGGGTCGCGTCGGTACTCGAGCATCGCGACGCCGTTCCAGCCGATCCGACGCAGCACCGACAGGGCGTGGGCCTCGATCTCGGGGTAGTGGACGCTCTCGCGGAACGACGACACCCCGCCGGTGTGCGGCACCTCGTGGATGCGGCGGTGCGCGAACCGGGCACGGGGGTGCCCGTTCACCATCAGGAAGAAGACGCCCACGCCGGCGCCGGGAACGTGTCCCTGAACGAGGACCCGGCGGTAGTGGGGCAACCAGCGGCCCAGCTCCGCGAGGGCGCGGGCGGGGTCGTCGACCCGGAGGACCCGGCTGGGCGCCCCGGCGCGCCCGTGCACGGCGTCGGCCTTGAGCCAGAGCGGACCGCCGAGCAGCGCGAGCCGTTCCACCGGCGGCAGCTCGCCCTCGACGACGAACCCGGGCGGGAGCTGGGGATCGCCCTCCAGGGCAGACACCAGATCCGCCTTGCTGAACGCCACCTGGAGCACCGACGGCTCGAGGAACGGAATCAGGGACCCGAGCTCGTCCAGCGCCGGCCGGAGACCGAGGAGGAACGACTCGGAGGGGACGATGGCCCGGATGCCGAGGGCGCGCACCGTCTCCCGCACCCAGGGGAGGAACTCCGGCGAGGAGGTCGGTGGATGGACACGCGCGGTCAGGGCGTGGCGCGAGTGGAGCCCGAGCGCCGCTGCGTCCTCGGCGCAGGCGTGCACCGGGTAGCCGGCGGCGCCGAGGGAACGGATGACGCCCACGGCGCCGAGCGAGCCCGCCTGGGGAACGAGGACCGGGGTGTTTCCGCGGTCGACGGCCTGCGCCTCAGCGCTGCCCACGCCGGAGCTCCACCGTCCGGACGAGCGTCCCGACCGCCTCGTCGATGCAGCCGAAGCAGGTGTCGAAGTACGCGTCCGAGAGGCCGTACGGATCCGCGAGCACCGGGCGCGGCGTGCCGCACCACAGCCCGAGCAGAGTGACCTGTGCCCGGGGATGGGCCCGGCGAAGCGCGCGCGCCTGGTGTGGCTCCATGGCGACGAGGAGATCCCCGGCGGTGGGCCGGACGTCGTCAGCTCGCCGGGACGCGCGGGGGAGGAGCTCGATGCCACGGCGCCGGGCCGCGAGCACCGCCGCGGCGTCCGGCGGAGAACGCCCGTCCGCGCTCAGCCCGAAGGAGCCGGCCTCGAACCCCAGCGCCCGGGCACGGGCCTCCGCGTAGCGGCTCCGGCAGACGTTCCCGGCGCAGACGAAGACCAGCCGGAGCACCCGACTCGCGTCGAAGGTCTCCAGCTCGGAGTAGACGCCGAGCCGGCGGAGCCAGGTCGTCGCCTGATGGCGGACCCACGCCTTCTTGCGACCGTGCTGCTGTCTCACGTCCCTCGACCACACCGTCATTGTGCCGGTCACGCCGAGGGAAGCTAGGTCGGCCGCCCGGTGCGGCAAGGCGCCCTGGTCCGCTGGTTGTCAGCCGGCGGACCGTGCCCCGGCACGGACGACGGGTACTCCCTAGCTTGGTGCCCGTTCGTGGACAGCCTGCTCTGCGTCGCCAACTTCCCGGCCAGCACCGGGTACGCCTGGACCTTCATCGGCCGGATGTTCGCCGAGGTCGCCAACGCCCTGTCCCGGGACGGAATCCGGACGGTGGTGGCCTATCCGCTGCTCGACGCCCGCCCGGAGTCGCTGTCCGGAAGCGCGGCGGAGGCGGTGGGGGCGGACCTGTCCCTCGACTCCCCCCGCTCGATTCGCGCGGCGGTCGACCTCGTCCGTCGCGAGCACGTGCGCGCGGTCTGGCTCGTCGACCGTCCGGTGGTCTCGCCGGCGTACGCCCTGCTCCACGGCGCAGGGGTGCGCCGGGTGGTGGTGCACGACCACAGCTCCGGAACCCGACAGGTGCGGCACGGCGTCCGCGGCCTCGCGAAGCGCCTCGCGACCCGTCTTCCCTGGGCGGCGGCCGACGCGGTGATCGCAGTGAGCGACTACGTCGGCGAGCGGCAGCGCACCGCCGGCCGGGTGCCGGCGGACAGGATCCACGTCGTGCCGAACCCGGTCTCGGTCCCGGAGACGGTCCGGCCGCGAGGCGAGGTCCGCGCAGCTCTGGGACTCCGGCCGGGACGCCGCCTGGTCGCGGCCGCGGGGCGACTGACCGTCGAGAAGGGGTTCGCCGATCTGCTCGCGGCCGCCGATTCGCTCCCCGACGACGTCGACGTCCTGGTGTTCGGCGACGGCCCCGAACGGGCGCGACTCGAGGAGCAGCGGGCCGGGCTCCGGACCGGAGCGCGCGTGCGGCTGGCCGGGCGACGCCCCGACGCCGCGGAGCTCGTCGCCGCCGCCGACGTGTGCGTGGTTCCCTCCCGCTGGGAGGAGGCGTTCTGCCTCGCCGCCGCCGAGCCGCTCGCGCGCGGCCGGCCTCTCGTGGCGACGTCGGTGGGTGCGATCCCCGAGCTGGTGCGGGACGGCGTCACCGGCCTCCTCGCGCCGCCTGCGGATCCGCCGGGGCTGGCTGCTGCCATCCTGCGCCTGCTCCAGGACCCCGATCTCGCCGCGGCGCTCGGCCGGGCTGGACGGGAGCACGTCGTCGACGCCCACGGATGGGCGCGCGCGATCGCCGGGATGGTGTCGGTGCTCGCACCACCCCTTTCAAGACGTTGACGCGGGTGCCGAAAGGGGGTGTCGTCGGGTCCTCCCCGAACGAGAGAGAGCAATGCGCATCCCGCTCGTGGTGTCCCTTGCCCCACTCGCCCTTGCCCTGGCCTGCACCGACGAGGGGCCGATCCAGAGCGTCGGCCCGAAGCTGACCATCTCCCCGGCGACGGTGAGCGTCGAGACGGGCGCGGATCCCGTCCCGCTGCAGGCCGTTCCGGAGAACGGAGATCTCACCGGCAACGTCACCTGGGACCTGCTCAGCGGCAACGCGGGCACGCTCGGGGCGAGCACCGGCCAGACGGTCACCTTCACGCCGACCGACCTGGGGACTCCGGGCGGCAACGTTCTGGTCAGGGCCACGGGGACCGTGGGCGGGACGACGCAGCCGGCCACCGCCGCGGTCCAGGTGGTCGCGTCCAGCCACGGTCGGATCGTCCTCGGCATCGATCCGGGGGGCGCGGTGGGCTCGGTGAACATCACCGACCCGGTGAGCGGGAGCTCGACGACCTTCGTCGCCAACGCGCCGACGGTGCTCCGCAGCCCGATCGTCGACGCCGGCACGTACACGGTGACCGCCGACGCGGGCATCGCCGTGTCCGGGACACTGGTGGACGGCGTGTGGGACGGAACGGTGCAGTTCGACGGGGGAACCCCGGCCCGCTCGGTCCAGGTCCCCGTGCGGCCGAACGCCGAGACCGCGGTGGCGGTCACGTTCGCGCTCCGGGGCGGCCTCGGGCGCCTGTGGATCCCGGTCGACGGCGCGATCCGCGGCTTCACCGAGAACGAGCTGCTCGTGGACCACGCGAGCCAGAACGGGTTGAGCGTCGGCGGCGCCCGGGCGACCGCGTTCGACGCGGACGGGAACCTCTGGGCGACGTTCTCCGACGGCGTGCGGATGTTCACCCCGGACACGCTCGCGAGCAACGGGAGCACGCCGGCCCGGACCATCGCCCTCACCGACGCGACGGGGATCGCCATCCGCGGCGACACCATCGCCGTGGCCAGCTGCAGCGGGAACTCGGTCTCCACCTTCTCCCGCAGCAACGTGAACGCGACCCCCTCGCCGATCATCACCGTGACCTGCCCGTGGGGAATCAGCTTCGACGGCGGCGACACCGGGAAGCTCTGGGTGACCTCCAAGCAGGCCGGAGTCAACGGACACGTCTTCCGCTTCCCGGCGGGCGGCGGAACGGCGGAGAGCGGCGTGGGCGCAGCGGTCGCCGACGCCTACGGAGTGGTGGTCGACGCGAGCAACCCTCCCAACGTCTGGGCCAGCAGCTGCAGCGGGGATTTCATCCAGCAGGTCAGCCCGACGCTGGGGAGCCAGCTCGCGCTCAACGGGCCGGGCTGCCCGGGCGGAATGGCCTTCGACAAGCAGGCTGGGCTCTGGGTGTTCTCGGCGGGCAACGGGACCAACGGGAACCTCGTCCTCGTCACCGGGGGAAACCCCACCGTCCAGCTGAATTCGCTGACGCAGGGCGCGTTCGGCGGAATCTCCTTCGACCCAGGCGCGGTCGGGCTGCCCACGCACCAGTAGACGCGCGCAAGGATCGGGCCATCCGGCCGCCTTTCGCTGTCTCGGGGGCGACAGGGTCTTGCCGTCCGGCGCGGCGAGGCACAACTCGTCTGCACATGCCCGACCGACTCGCAGACGCGGACGCCCGACGATGATCCGCGCGCTCCGGATCTGGAAGCAGCCGCTGGCGCTGGGGTTGTCGCTCCTGGCGGCCTGGGCGCTGTGGATCGGCCTGGTGAAGGCTCAGAACGTCGTGCTGCTGGGCTTCCTCGCGATCCTCATCGCGGTGATGTTCAGCTTCCCGGTGGGCTGGCTCTCGCGGCTCCTTCCCCGCGCGGCGGCAGTCCTGATCACCGTGCTCCTCGCGTTCGGCGTCGTCGGGGGCGTCGTGGCCCTCGCCACGCCCGTCGTGGTCGAGCAGGGCAAGCAGCTGCTGGATGGTCTGCCCGAGGCGACGAAGAGGGCGGAGGCGTGGATGCGGCGCGCCCAGCGCGACCGGACGGTCCGTCAGTTCACCAACGGCAAGGACGTCGCCGGGACCCTGAAGGCCAAGGTCCCGGAGGCGATGGAGACCGTCGCGACCCTGACCCCGATGATGCTCGGCCGCGTGGTGGAGCTGGTCTCCACCTTCGTGCTCCTCGTCGTCCTGGCAGCGTTCCTCGTCTACTCGCCGTCGCTCTACGAGCGCGGGATCCGCGCGATGCTTCCCCGGACCTTCGAGGCGGACTTCGACGAGCTGTGGGAGCGGCTGGGGGACGGGCTCCGCGGCTGGGTGGGCGGCACGGTGGTGGCCATGTTCCTGATGGGCTCGGTCACCGCGCTGGGCCTCCTCCTGTGCGGGATCCAGGGCTGGGCGCTGCTCGGCCTCCTCACCTTCTTCGGCACCTTCGTCCCCTACGTCGGCGCGGTGTCCAGCTCCGTTCCTGGGCTCCTGGTGGGCCTCTCGCAGTCACCGCACCACTTCTTCCTGGCGCTGGGCGTGTACGTGGGCGTGCACATCATCGAGGGGTACGTGGTGCAGCCCTACGTCATGCGCCGGGCGGTCGCGGCGAATCCGGCGCTGCTCCTCTTCTTCCAAGCGCTGATGGGGGCGCTGTTCGGGCTGCTGGGGCTGTTCGTCGCGACGCCGCTCCTCACCGTGCTGCAGATCATCGTCACGACCCTCTGGATCGAGGGGCGCCTGCACAAGAAGGCGCCTTCCGACGAGCCGAAGCCGAAAGGTGAAGAGTCCGCGGCTGCGGTGCACTGAGCGGCGCGCCTGCGGTCTAGCGCGTCCGGCGAGCGCCGCCGGGCGGAGTGGCGGACGGCTGCACGCGGAACCGGATCCCGTAGTGCTGGGCGCAGGGGGTGGAGCAGAACCAGCCCGCGAGGGGATCGAGCACCGCGCCGGCCATGAACAGCTCCTCGTTGGTCGTCGCGGGGATGATCTTCCGACACCACTGGCAGGTGGTGCCCTCCGGCTCCTCGTCACGCTCCCTGCGGCGCTTCAGGAATTCCAGCATGGTGCCGGCAGGCTGAAACTTGCTCGCTTGGACGGCAATGGACGCGGATGTACTCCCTGCTCACCGGTCGACGCTCGACCCGCCCCCCGGGTCAATCTCACCCGGGCGAGAGCGGACCCACGACACGACGAGACGCACGCAGAGCGCGCCCAGCAGGAACGCGAACACCCCGCGAGCCAGCGGACCACGCGGAAGCAGCACCAGCCCGAGGATGGTGAGCACGCCCAGGGCGAGGGCGGACCGCGACAGGATGCGGTGGCCGGGCATCCCCTCCCGCTCGGCGATCTCCCGGGCCAGCGCCTCGCCGAGCGCGCGGCGTTCGTCCTGCACCCGGCGCGCGTCCGCCAGGTCCTCGTTCCGTGCACGCACGCGCTCCGTGTCGTGATGGGCGATTTCCTCGCGGTGGCGGTCCCAGAGGGCGGTGTTGAAGGCCACCGCCTCGAGGGTGTCGAGCGCGGTCCCGCAGGCGCAGCGCCGCGCGCCGAGCGGCGAGTCCACCCCACAGGAAGGACAGCGCACGAAGGGCTGCGCGTCGGACCGCGGCTCGAGCTGGAGCGCCGGCTCCGCCGGAGGCGCGAAGCGCGCGAGGTCGCCGCTGCGGGCGTCGGGGAGAGGGGCGAGCGGCTCGATGGCGCGGAAGCGCTCGCCGGTCGTCTGACGCGTTGGCTCCCCCTCGCGCCGGGAACGTTCGAGGCGCTGGAAGCGGGAGAGGAACTTCACGGACCGACCGCCCGCGAGGCGGGCCGGGTTCGGTCGCGTGCCCAGTCGCGGATGCGGGAGATCTCCTCGCGCAGGGTGACCGCGAGCGGCACCGTCTCGGAGATTGCCCGGGCGACGTGAGCGTCGGTGAGCTGGGCCCGGGTGTCGAAGGCGGCGTGGAGACCTTCCACCACCGCCTGCTCGAGCTCGGCGCCGCTGAACTGCTCGGCCCGCGCGGCGAGCCCGGGGAGATCGAAGCCCTCCGGAGCGCGGCCGCGCCGGGAGAGGTGGATGCGGAGGATCTCCTGGCGCTCGGCGGCGTCGGGCAGGTCGATGAAGAAGATCTCGTCGAAGCGACCCTTGCGCAGCAGCTCCGGCGGGAGTCCCTCCACCCGGTTGGCGGTGGCGACCACGAACACCGGCGCCGTCTTCTCCTGCAGCCAGGTGAGGAAGGTGCCCAGCACGCGCGCGGTGGTGCCGCCGTCGCTCACGTTCGAGGACGCGGAGCCGGAGAGCGCCTTGTCGATCTCGTCCAGCCACAGGACGGCGGGGGCAGCGCTCTCGGCGACCCGGATGGCGCGGCGGAGGTTCTCCTCGCTCGAGCCCACCAGGCCGCTGAACACCCGGCCCATGTCCAGCCGCAGCAGGGGCAACGCCCACTGCGAGGCGATGGCCTTGGCGGTCAGGCTCTTCCCGCAGCCCTGGACGCCGAGAAGCAGGAGCCCCCGCGGCTCGGGCAGCCCGAAGGCGTGGGCCTCGGCGGTGAAGGCCCGCGCGCGGCGATGCAGCCAGTCCTTCAGGCTCTGGAGGCCACCGACCGCGGCCAGTGCGTGGTCCACGGGGTAGTACTCCAGAAGGCCGCTCTTGCGGATGACCTGCCGCTTCTCGTCCATCACCCGCTGGATGTCGCTGGCGTCGAGCCGGTCGTCATCGGCGATGGCCTTGGCGAAGGCGTTCTCCGCCTCCTGGAGAGTGAGCCCCAGGGCCGCCTTGATCAGCTGCTCTCCCTCCTCGCGCTTGAGGTCCACCGCGACGCGCCCGGCCTTCCGCAGGACGGCGACGATGTCGCGGAGCAGGTCGGCGAGCTCGGCGAAGGTGGGGAGCGGGACGTCGAGGACCGCGATCTCCTTCTCCAGCTCCACCGGCAGCTGGAGAACCGGAGCGAGCACGATGGCGGTGGTGTAGCTGCTCTTCAGCGACTGGCCGAGCTCGCGGAGCGCGCGGACGAGGCGGCGGTCGTCCAGCCACGCGTGGAGGTCCTTGAGCACGACCAGCGCAGGTTCCTGGAGGCCGCGCAGCGCCTGCAGCGCGGCGTAGGGCTCCTCGGTCTCGGTGGGGAGGGCGACCCCGCGCGTCTCGTCGAGGCGGTGGAGCCCGCGCACGGCGGACCAACCGATGAGCGACTTGCCGTGTCCGCGCGCGATGCCCCGCAGAAGCTCCTCGACCCGTCCCTCCTCGGAGGACACGAGCCAGACCAGCGGGTAGCGGGCCCGGATGAGCGTGTCCAGCTCGCCGACGAACCGCGGCCGGCGAGGAGAAGCGACGGGACGCTCTGCGGTCTGCGGCACGGGGATGTCCCGCAGCATATTCGACGGGCCTCCGTCGGAAACCTTGCGGGCGCCGGCCGGCGTGATGAGACCGTGACCACATCTCGCTACCTGGGAGACCTGCCGCCCATGCCGAGCTGGAAGACGAGTCGCACGTGGTCCGAGCCCTCGAGGACGCGGCGCCTCGTGGCGGTGCTGGCACTGCTGGTCGGCCTCGAGGTCCGGGCCGCCGGCAGCACCTGGGCCATCGAGCACGCGCGGCTGATTCCCTCGCCGACCGGCGCCGTGGTCGAGGACGCGACGATCCTCGTGCGCGACGGGAAGGTGAAGGCCCTCGGCCCGTCGGCCTCGGTGCGCGTGCCCGAGGGCGCACGACGGGTGGACGGGACGGGCGGGACGGTCCTCGCGGGGTTCTGGAACGTCCACGTGCACTTCACCGACCCGCGCTTCAAGGGCGCGGCGCAGCAGGCGGACGCGACCCTGGGCGAGGCCTGCCGCGCGATGCTCACCTCGCGCGGGTTCACCTCGGTGGTCGATCTCGGATCGTTGCCGTCGAACACGGACGCGGTGGGCCGCCGGGCAGCGACGGTCGGCTGCCCGCGCATCCTCACCGTCGCGACGTCGCTGTTCCCCGTCCACGCGGTGCCGATCTACGTGCGTCAGGAGCTCGGCGAGGAGGAGGCGGCGAGGCTTCCGCAGCCGGCGACGGCAGCCGAGGCCTCGCACATCCTCGAGGAGAGCGTGCGGCTCCGACCCGGCGCGACCGCGCTGAAGCTCTTCACCGGAACCTGGCTCGGAGGCAGCAAGACCGGGCTCATGGACCTCGCGGTGGTCAAGGGGGCCACGGCGGCGGCGCATCGACACGGCCTCGTCGTCTTCGCTCATCCGCAGACGGCGGACGGTCTGGAGGCTGCGCTGTCGGGAGGAGTGGACGTGCTCGCGCACACCGATCCCGATGCCGGGCCCTGGAGCCCCGAGCTGGTGAACCGGTTGCTCGCGCGGCACATGTCGCTCGTGCCCACCCTGAGCCTCAACCGGGTGATCACCGACCAGGCCCAGATGTCCCCCGCCGTCCGGGACCGCTTCATCGCCGCGGGGAAGGAGCAGCTCCGCGCGTACTCCGCTGCGGGCGGCGAGGTGCTCTTCGGGACCGACGTGGGCTTCCTCCCCGAGAAGGACACCGACGAGGAGGTGGGATGGATGGCCGAGGCCGGCCTGGACTGGCGCGCCATCCTGGTCTCGCTGACCGCCGCGCCGGCGCGGCGGATGAAGGACACGACCCGCGGCGCGCTCGCGGTGGGTGCTCCGGCCGATCTGGTGCTCGTCGACGGAGATCCACGCGCCGATGTCCGAGCGTTCACCCGCGTACGGGGGACGTGGGTTGCTGGGAAATCCGCCTTCTCCAGGTAAGCGCTGCTCCCACCCTCCAACCTCCCGCAAAACCAGGGAGAAAACTTGGGGTGTCGCTACAGACCGGTAGTCTCCTGGAAGGCGATGTACGGGAGGAGCAGTCGGTGGACGACCTCGACAGGGCGCGGCTTCAGGACTTCTACGACGAGCTGGAGCGGTTCCGGGCGGTGTTCTCCAAGGCGCAGGCGCTGGTCGCGCCGATGGTCGGTGAGGATGCCGGCCGCCTGGAGGCGATGGGGAAGGCCATCCGGAAGCTGTACGGGCCCGCGGTCGAGCCGCTGATGGCGCACGTGGACGAGGTGCTGCTCCACGCGCGGCAGATGACCGATCCGCTGCCCGAGAACCCGCTGCACCGTGCCTTCGAGCGCCGCACCGGCGGCGACCGCCGCAAGACCGACCGCGCGCTCCTCGGGCCGTCGTTCCGTGCACCGAGCGGGGCGACCAAGCCGGTGGTGGAGGCGGTTCCCCTTCCCGCTCCGGACCGCCGCTTCGCCGACGCGGACCTGCCCACGGTGCGGACGCGCGCGCTCCGCGGCCGGGAGATTCCCATGCCCGCGGTGCGGCCGGCGACGAACGGCCACGCGGTCAACGTCGAGCTGGACCAGCAGGACGAGGACGAGAGCCCCGCGCGCGCGGCGATCCGCGGCTTCGCCCAGAGCAACGGCGTGGAGCCGAAGCCGCCGCGGCCGCCGACCGTCGCGCAGACCGCGCCGAGCGTGCGCCGCGAGGTTCCCCGCGCGCCTTCGCCGGAGTCCGAGATCCGCATCACCTACGAGGATCCGGGCGGCTGGGGCGTGCTGTAGATCGCGACCGCGGTCACTCCTCCAGCGGCGGCCAGGGGTACCAGGGAAGCAGCGGGACGATCGTCGCGAGCTTCGCGTCCGCGACGAGGCTGAGCGCACGCTCGACCTGGAGGAAGCGGGCGGCCTTCTCCTTCGGGAGGACCTTCGCGAATTTCGGCGCGTAGTCGACGCGGAGCTGGGCGAGATCGAGATCGCGCTTGAGGCTGGCCTTCACCAAATTTGTGACGAACGTCGGATCCGGCTTCTGGCCCGCGTCGATCCACTTCATGAGCAGGTCGAACCGCTTGTCGTTCAGGGCCTTCCCGGCAGCCTCGTACTGCTTGTAGAGCGGCCAGAACTTCGCCGCTTCGGCCGAGGTCAGCGAGACGTTCTGGGCGATCAGATCGCTCTTGCCGGCGCGAAGCTCGGCGCGGATGGCGTCGATCTGCCCCTTCGTCAGCGGGGGCTGCGTGGGGATGGAGGACGCCGGAGGAGGTTCGCCGGCCGGGGTGGCAGGGGGCGTCTGGGCGACGGCGACGGTGGCGCACAGCAACAGCAACGTGGGCAGTGCCCTCATGGGTTCCCCTCTCGACTGGTCCGGAAAGGCCCATGGCATCGGGCGACGGCGGGCGGGAATGAGACCAAGGTCCCATCACCCGCAGCCTCGTCGCACGGCCGCGGAACGGCAGGACGGGGCGGGCTCTCCCTCGTCGACTGCCGCCGCGGTCACTCCACGATCGGTCGGTCCACGAGATTGGGCCCCAGCGGGCCGTTGAGCACGTCGTGGAAGGGCTCGCGCAGCTCGGGGTTATCGGGCACGCCCATGACCGACGAGCGATTCGTCTGGGTCTCGTCCCACCACGAGAAGCCGCGCAGCTCCGGCCAGCGGCCCCCGAGCAGATCGGTCAGCGTCTGCCGGGTCCACGGCCCGGGGTTGCACTGGGTGGACAGCACGCTGGTCCCCAGCTCGAAGAGGAAGAGCGGCTTCGTCGTCGCCGCCTCCCCGAGCTCCGCCTCTCGCGCCTTCAGCAGCATGTCCAGGTCGCGGCACCTCGGGTCGCTGTTGCCGTAGTTCTGGTAGATGGAGAAGCCGATCCAGTCGACGACGTCGTCACCGGGGTAGTACGCACCCGCGTTGTTCCCCGGCTGGTCACTGGGCCAGTTCTCGCCGTTGAGGTGGAGCGCCCAGACGATGTTGGTCGCTCCCTCCGCACGCATCACCTCGACGATGTGCCGGAACGCCGCGCGGAACTTCGCCGGCCCCACCGCGATGCCTCCGTTGTAGGGCGCGCTCCAGGGGTTCCAGTCGCCGTTCACCTCGGTCCCATACTGCACGATGAGCGCGGTGCCGAACTGCTTCGCCCCGTCAGCCCAGGCGCGGAGGTCGCCGTCGAACATGCCGGCATTGATGTTGTCGAGCGTGTACAGCGGATCCACGACCTCCTGCTTCTGCTGGCTGCGCATGTGGAGCCGGATGAAGGGAACCGCCCCGCGCTCGCGGATCGCCTCCGCCGTCACGCGGGGGAAGCTCGTGGTCACGTACCACTCGTTGCTGAAGTAGATCCACGCCAGCGGCCGTCCCACCGCCTCGACGTAGGCGTCGGCGGCCTGCATGGAGATGTCCGAGTCCGGCTCGGTGCTGCCGGCGGGGAAGACGCCGTGGTACAGCCGGCCCGCCGGAGGAACCTGGATCCGCGTGCCCCCGTCGCCGTCCGTTCCGCCGTCGAGCGCAAGTCCGGCGTCCGCTCCACCATCGGCTCCCGCGTCGGGCCCCGCGTCGCCGTGCCCCGCATCTGCCTGACCGCCTCCCCGGCCCGAACTACATGAGACGCCGACGGCGAGCGCGAGCGCGAGCGCGCAGACCCATCCCCAGGTCATCCCCCCACCCGCTGGACTCTTCGACAAGTGGCCTCCGCTCGGTGACCGCCAACGTGCGACGTGCCCCATCCGCGGGCCAGGGGCAGACGCGACCGGCGCGTCCGAGGACCACTCGGTGGTTCCGGTGTTGGACGCTCGGGCTGGCCCGGAGTCGGCCCGGAGGCTAGAAGACGCCGCGGGATTTCATGTCGTCTCCGGAGGAACAGCCTTGAAGGTTCTGGTCGTCGTTCAGGCGCGCACGGGGTCCACTCGCCTTCCCGGCAAGGTGCTGATGCCGCTCGCCGGCAAGCCGTTGCTGGTCAGGATGCTCGAGCGCCTCCAGGCGGCGCGGACCCCCTCCCGGATCATCGTCGCCACCACCACCGCCAGCTCCGACGATCCGGTGGAGGAGCTCGCGAAGCAGGCCGGCGTCGCCTGCGTGCGCGGCCACCCGACGGACCTGCTCGACCGGCACATCGCCGCCCTCCGCACCACCGACTGCGACGCGGTCTCGAAGATCCCGTCGGACCAGCCGCTCCTCGACCCGGCGCTGGTGGACAAGATCTTCGGGACGTTCCTCGAGGACCCCTCGTACGACTACGTGTCCAACCTCCATCCGAGCACCTGGCCCGACGGGTACGACGTGGAGGTGATGAAGCGGGAGGTGCTGGAGGCCGCCTGGCGCGAGGCCACGAAGCCCATGGAACGGGAGCACACCACCCCGTTCATCTGGGAGCAGCCCGAGCGCTTCAAGCTGAAGAACCTGACCTTCGACCGCGACCTGTCGATGACGCACCGGCTGACCATCGACTACGCCGAGGACTACGAGCTGATCCGCCGCGTCTACGACGCGCTGCACGTCGAGGGGAAGCCGCCCTTCGGCCTCCAGGCGATCCTCGACTACCTCGACGCGCATCCGGAGGTCTTCGCGCTGAACCAGAAGTTCGCCGGAGTGAACTGGTACCGCCACCACCTGGACGAGCTGAAGACGGTGGACGCCTCGCGCACCCGGGTTCCCGAGCACGAGCGCAAGGCGCCCCCGAAGTAGGAGCTGTCCGGCCTAGGCGAGCCGGGCGAAGCCGGTGTGCTTCACCGGGCCCAGCAGCCGCGAGCGCACGTCGCCCTTCGTCCGGGCGTCCGCGATCTTCCCGAATGCGGTCTCGACCGCGTCGAGGTACGCCGAGACGTGCTGCTCCTCGTGGCGGATCGTCGGGTAGAACCGGTCCGAGGCGAGGAAGCCGCGGCCCAGCATCTCCTGGATGAAGAGGGTCATCAGCGCTGGCGCGTCCGGGTCCTGGATGCCGAAGCTGGCCAGCGCCGGGATGCCGGTGACGCTGACCGGAAGGCCGGTGCGCTCGGCGGCCTTCTTCCAGCCCTCCTGGACCCGGGTGCCGATCTCGGTGAGGGTCTTGCCGGCGTCGAGCTTCCGGTGCTTGGTGGTCGAGGCGAGCGCCGCGGCGGGGCCGACCCGCTCGGTGAAGTAGGCGCTGGAGATGAACGTCTTCTGGACCGCCTCCATCACCGACTTGCGCCCGACGATGGCCGCCATCGCGAAGCCGTTGGAGAGCGCCTTGGCGTAGGTGGCGATGTCCGGGTCGACGCCGTAGGCCAGGTGCGCGCCGCCGGTGTTCATCCGGAAGCCCGCGGTGATCTCGTCGAAGAGCAGCACCGAGCCGTTCTTCGTCGCGATCTCCCGCGCGCCTTCGAGGAAACCTGGAATCCGGCCCGCGCCCCGGACGGGCTCCATCACGATGGCAGCGAGCTTGTTCCCCCGGGCCTCGACGACCTTCCGGAGGGCGTCCAGGTCCCCGTACGCGAAGGGGTGAGTGGTGCCGGTGAGCCCACGCGGGACACCCTGTGGATCGAGCCCGGGCAGCAGGTGGCCCTTGAGGTCATCGCCTCCGGCGAGGTTCACCGAGAGGTACCAGTCGTGCCAGCCGTGGTAGCCACAGAAGGCAATCTCGTCCCGTCCGGTCGCGGCCCGGGCGATGCGCACCGCCTTGGCCATCACCTCGCCGCCAGTGCGGGAGTAGCTGACCATGTCCGCCCAGGGGTGGAGCTCGAGCAGCAGCTCGGCGAGGGCGACGTCCTCGGGCGGGTTGAGGGTGCACATCGGCGTGGACTTCACCGCGTCGATGACGGCCTTCTCCACGTCCGGGTCGGCGTAGCCCAGCGTCTGGGCGCCGATGCCCACCATCGTGAAGTCGAGGTAGCGGCGACCGTCCAGGTCCCACACCTCGCAGCCCGAGGCGCGCGAGTAGTACGCGGGCCAGAGGTCCGGCAGGTACATCTCGGCCCGCTTGCCGAGGAGCTGCGCGCCGCCGGGGAGAATCTGCTTCGCCCGCGCGTACAGCCGCTGTCCGGTGCCGTTCTTGAAGTCCTCGATGCCCATCGTCTTGTCTCTCTCCGTCAGGACGCGATTCGCTGCGCGTCCGTTCCGACTTGCGGCGCCCGGCCCCGAGCGCGCAGCACTCCGCGTAGCACGTCCGCGATCTCCTCGGCGGCGCGCCGGTTCTGTACCGGCAGCAGCGCCTCGACCTGTTCCAGGGGGAGGTTGGTATGGACCTCCTTCCCCAGGGCCAGACCGCAGAAGGTGAGCGAGCTGTGCTCGGTGATGAGCACCTCGCAGTTGGCCACCATCTCCTCGGCGTTGCCGCCGGCGAACACCAGCGCGCCCGGTGCGATGGCGAGGATCTCGCGGGTGGCCCGCTCCACGTTCTCGTTGGGGTGGAGCTTGAAGATGAGCTGGCGTCCGGCGGCCAGTTCCACCGAGTGCTTCAGGAGGGCCGGCCGGTCGACCTTCATCATCGTCTCGCGGCCGTCACTGGTGCAGACCAGCACGTAGCCGTGGTGGGGGAAGTCGTTGTCCCTGAACCGGGCGAAGTCGTCGAAGTTCGGGATCCCCGTGACGACCAGCTTGTCGGGGGAGATGCCCGCGGCGAGGAACTGCTTCCGGTAGCCCTCGCTGGCCACGCAGAACTTCTCGTACCGCTTGGTGAGCCCGAAGACGGCGGTGGTCGCGATGCCTCTCGGCATCAGCCGGGTGTAGCGCCACACCCAGGTGCGCCAGTTGGGCTGCTCCATGATCCCTTCCTGGACCAGGACCCAGGGAACGCGGGAGACACCGGCGGGGATGATCGCGTCGTTGGGACAGACCCAGAGGTCGTACTCGTTCCGCTCGGCGGCGAGGTCGATGCGCAGCCCCAGGCGGTTCAGCTCGTCCACGCAGATCCCGCGGCGCTTGTGGCCGTGGATCGCCGGCTCGAAGAGCCCGAGCTTGAGGATGGCGATGTGGTGCGGCAAGTCCGAGTAGTACGGCGTGAACCAGGCCTCGACCTCGGGCAGGGCGCGGGCGATCTGCAGCATCTGCCCGGTCTGGTTCGGCGAGCCACACACGAACAGCACGCGGGGCACGCGACCCACCGGCGTCCGTGGCGGCAGCGACGTCATCCGCATCGCGCCGGGTCCGACCCGCAACATCCTCCGAGCGGACCCGAGGGCGAGGACCGCGCCGACGACCGCTCCCGCTGCCAGGGCGGTCTCGGTCTCACCGGGAGCGACCGCCTCGACCACCGCCCCACCCACGCCCACCCCGAAGGCGGCCAGCGCCCAGAAGAGCAACGTGCCCAGCGCATGTCGGAGCGGCGCGGGCTTGCCGGTGATTCCGGCCCAGCGCTCGGGCTCGCGCGGGAAGACGCGCGGACGGTCGTACTCGGGGGTGCGGACCCAGGCCGCCACGGCGGCCGCGCCGGCGAGCGCGGCGAGTAGGAGGAACGGGGTCATCGTGAGGAAGACCCCACCCCTTTCACCGGCAATCCGCCCCGCGTCAAGTCGACGTCAAGGGGGCTGGACGGGGGTGAGAAATTTGCTGCGCACCGCGTCTCACGTTGATAACTCCTGCTGGTTTGGTCGCCACGGCCCTCATCGTGCTCTGGGCGTTCTTGATGATCGCCCTGGAGCGGCGGTTCCCGTACGAGCAGCAGCCGTTCCTGCGTCGTGAATTCTGGACCGACCTCCTGTGGTTCAGCACGGTTTTCTCGGTACTGATGGGATTCCTGGCGGCCCGCTTCGTCATCCCGGGGATCGACCAGCTGACGGGGTGGAGCCAGACGCGGGGAATCCGCGAGTGGCCCCTGGTCCTCCAGGTCCTGGTCTCGCTGTTCACCCACGACCTGTTCATCTACCTGTTCCACCGGTGGATGCACGTGAACCCATACCTGTGGCGGATCCACGAGGCGCATCACTCCACCCCCGACGTCGACTGGGTGGGCGGCTCGCGCGGGCACGTCATCGAGAACATGATCACGGGCACGGCGGAGCTGGCTCCGATCGTGCTGTTCATGTCGCCCGAGGTGGCGGCCATCAAGTCGGTCATCGATGCCTGCTGGGGGATGTGGATCCACGGCAACATCAACTGGGACATGGGGCCGCTGAAGTGGGTCATCAACGGTCCGTACATGCACCGCTGGCACCATGCGCGGGAGGTCCACGACGTGAACTTCGCCACGAAGTTCTCGTTCTGGGACTGGCTGCTGGGGACGGCCTACCTGCCTGACCGCAAGCCGGAGAGCTACGGCCTGGACGTGACCTGGCCTCAGAACATCGTGGTGCAGCAGGCGTTCGCCTTCCGGAAGTTCCGCCCGAAGGCGGTGCTCCGGCCTCGCGGCCCGCGGGAAGCGACCAGGCTGCATGCAGGCGACCCGGAGTTCGTCGTCCCGGCCGAGGAGTACAAGCGGCGTCTGGGAACCTCCGCGGTCGCGCCGGCCCTCGAGCCGGGCATCGCGGCGTGACGTCGGTCGTGCTTCTCCCGTCGGTCCGAAGTCCTGCATGATCGGGGCATGGAGCGGGTTCACGTCTCGGTCGTCGGAGCTGGCTCGACGGACGCCCGGACCGTCTCGTTCGCCGAGGAGGTCGGGCGACTGCTGGCCAGCCGCGGAGCGGTCGTGGTCTGCGGCGGCCTCGGTGGCGTGATGGAGGCCGCCTGCCGGGGCGCGAAGTCCGGAGGTGGAACGACGGTCGGAATCCTCCCCGGGCTCGACCGGGGCGAGGCGAACCGGTGGGTGGACGTGGCGATCCCCACGGGCCTCGGCGAGGCGCGCAACGCGCTGGTGGTCCGGGCGGCGGACGTGCTCATCGCCATCGGCGGCGAGTTCGGGACGCTGTCGGAGATCGCGCTCGCGCTGAAGACCGAGAAGCCGGTCGTGGGTCTCGACACCTGGGAGCTCTCGAGGCGCGGGGAGGCCGTGACCGAGATCGTGCGCGCGGCCACGCCGGCCGAGGCGGTGGAGCGTGCGCTCGCGCTCGCGGCGGAGACGAGATGACCGAGACCTGGCGCCGCCTCTGTGAGGTGCGAATCCGGCTCCGCGATCGGTGCGAGGAGCCACAGCGCCTCGAGGCGCTCGGAGGCGAGGTCGGCCTGTCGGCCTCGCGGCTCCTGCGCCGGTTCCGTGCCCTGTTCGGAACGACGCCGCACGCGCTCCAGAGCGAGGCCAGGATGGCTCGCGCCTGCGAGCTGCTGCGGCAGAGCACGTTGCCGGTCACCGAGGTGTGCCTCGCGGTCGGCTACGAGAGCCTGGGCAGCTTCAGCGCGGCGTTCTCGCGCCGGATGGGGTGCTCGCCACGAGCGTTCCGTGCGCGCACGGGCGCCGAGCAGCGCTCCGGCTCGCCGCACGACTGCTTCGCCCGGATGGGATGAGCAGGCAGCCGGACCGGCACGCAATTTCGGAGAAGCGGCGGCCGCCCCCCGCGTGGCAGAAGCTCGCTGGACCAGGAGGAGACCCCATGCGGATCACCCTCGTGAGCATCCACGTCGAGGACCAGGACCGGGCGCTCGCCTTCTACCGGGACGTGCTCGGGTTCGTCCCGAAGGTGGACATCCCGATGGGCGCGTACCGGTGGCTGACGGTCGTGGCGCCGGACCGGCCGGACGGACCCGAGCTGGTGCTCGAGCCCAACGCGCATCCGGCGGCGCGGGCCTACCAGGACGCGCTGCTCAGGGACGGCATCCCGGTGAACTCGTTCGAGGTGGACGACGTGGATGCCGAGCACCGCCGGCTCCGCGGCAAGGGCGTCGAGTTCACCCGGCCTCCGTCGGACGCCGGACCGGTGCGGATCGCGATGTTCGCCGACACCTGCGGGAACCTCGTGCAGATCCACGCCCGGCGCTCGCCCGGCTGAGGGCGAAACCGAAGAGTGGAGGCGGCGGGAATCGAACCCGCGTCCGGAAGCCTTCCACCCCGAGACCCTACGTGCGTAGTCCGCGATTTGAAGTCGGGCGGCGAGCGGGCACGGACGCCCTCTCATCCACCCCATCCCGGAAAGATCTCGCCGTCCAGGGTCCGGGCCCTCCCGGACGGCCAGCCCGCATTCTGACGGTCATCCCCGAGCCCACGGGCCGAGACCCGGATGACCGCGCACTAGGACTGTTTAAGCAGCCAGCGCGAGCTCAACGTTGTCGTTGGCTTTTGTGTCGTTGCCTTCGTGATTTACGAGTGTCAGGCCCACTCGGCACGCGTCCAGGGGTTTCTGTGCCCCCGTCGAAACCAGGGCGCCCCCTTCAGCACCGCTCACACTAACCGCTCGCCCGCGCCGGTCAACCGGAGGTGGGAGGCACGCCCACCCCACAAGTGGCCGATTTCTCCGGAATTGCACCGAGTTGGGGTAACCCTTGGGCTGGATGATGAGGGGCGCCGCGTTCACGGCCGGACTCGTCGCCGCGCTCGCCGCGGCGCCGGCGGCCGCTCAGCTTCCCGACGCGAACGCCCGCGGATTCGACGCGGTCCCGCAGAAGGCGACGCCGCTCTCGTCCTCGGCGTTCGTCGTCGAGGGCGCGCGGGCCGCACCAACCGGAAGCTGGCACGGCGAGCTGCTCCTCGACTGGAACGTCCAGATCCTCGCCGCACGGAGCGGCGACCAGAAGTCGGGCAACTTCATCCCCTGGCGAGTGGACGGGCACCTGCTCGGCGCGTGGACCGTGCTGCCCTTCCTCGAGATCGGCGGCGACCTGCCGGTCACCTTCGCCCAGGGCGACAACTTCGAGGCGATCGCCGGCGGATTCCCGCCGTTCAACACCGGTGTGTCGGGAGGGCTCGGAGATCTCCGCCTCGTGCCTCGCCTGTTCACTCCGGCGAGCTGGAAGCTCCCGGTGGACATCGCGATCGTCCCCGAGCTCCGGTTTCCGACCGGCAACGCCGAGAGCTTCCTCGGCGGGAACGGCTTCATCTTCGCGCCGCGCGCCAACCTCGAGCGTGCGTTCGGCTCGGTGCGGCTGCTCCTCAACGTCGGCCTCCGCTACCGGAGCACCGGTCGCTTCATCAACCTCATCGTCGAGAACGAGCTCACCGGCGGCGGCGCCGTCGTGTGGACGCTTCCCTCGGGCAGCGTCTTCCGCCGTCCCGAGCTGATCGCCGAGACGACCTTCTCCACACCCCTCTCGCAGCCCTTCGCCGCCAACGTCGGGACGAACACCGCCTCGGCCACCACGCCCTGGGAGGTGCTCGTCGGCGCACGGACGATGTTCGGCAAGCACTGGGGCGCGACGCTCGCCGTGGGGCGCGGCATCACCAGCGACGCCGGCTACGGCCGCGAGGCGTTCCGCATGCTCGGCGGCGTGCGCTACGAGTTCGAGCCCGAGCCGCCGCCACCGCCCCTCAAGGACCGCGACCACGATGGCGTGCCCGACGAGCGCGACCGCTGCCCCGACGAGCCTGGCGACGGACCGGACGGCTGCCCCGATCTCGACTGGGACAAGGACGGCATCCCCAACGTCGACGACCGGTGCCCGCGCGAGCCCGGCACCCGCGACCTCGACGGCTGTCCGGACCGGGACCAGGACGGCATCCCCGATCCCGAGGACAAGTGTCCCGACCAGCCGGGGCCGGCGGAGAACGACGGCTGCCCGGTCACCGGACCACTGGTGACGCTCGAGTCCGACCGGGTCCGCCTCAACGGCAGCGTCCACTTCGACTACGACAAGGCGATCATCAAGCCCGAGTCGTTCCCGCTCCTCGACGAGGTGGTGGGCGTCCTCTCCAAGAACCCGCAGCTGAAGCACGTGCGGGTCGAGGGCCACACCGACAACAAGGGCACCGCCGCGTACAACCTCGACCTGTCGCGACGCCGCGCCGCCTCGGTCGTCGACTACCTGGCCCAGCACGGCATCGACCGGAAGCGGCTGGTCAGCGCCGGCTACGGCTTCGAGCGGCCCATCGCCGACAACGCCACCGCGCTCGGCCGGGCCAAGAACCGTCGAGTCGAGTTCAAGCTGCTCGACGAGGAAGCGACGAAGAAACCCCCGAAGTGAAGGTGCGGCGGCGCACGGCGCCGTTTATCGGTGGGGCCTCCCCGTGGCGGAGGACGCACCATGCCCGACCCTTCCCCTCGACTCGACGACTACGTGCTCCTCGGCCGCAGCGGCCTGCGCGTCTCCCGGCTCTGCCTGGGGACGATGACCTTCGGCACCGAATGGGGCTGGGGGTCGGCCGAGTCCGCCGCCCGCGAGATGTTCGACCGCTACCTCGATGCCGGCGGCAACTTCGTGGACACCGCCGACGGATACACCGGAGGCTCCAGCGAGTCCCTGGTCGGCAAGTTCATCCGCGACCGCGGCAACCGCGACCGGGTGGTGCTGGCGACGAAGTTCACCTTCGCCTCCGAGCCCGGAAACCCGAACTCCGGCGGCAACGGACGGAAGAACATCCACCGCGCGCTGGAGGGCTCGCTGCGAAGGCTCCAGACCGACTACGTCGACCTCTACTGGCTTCACGCCTGGGACGGGCTCACCCCGGTCGACGAGGTCCTGTCGACGCTCGACGGGCTCGTGCGCGCCGGCAAGGTGCGGGCGATCGGCTTCTCCGACGTGCCGGCCTGGTACCTCGCCCGAGCCCAGACCATCGCCGAGTTCCGGGGCTGGGAGCCGCTCTGCGCGCTCCAGCTGGAGTACTCGCTGGTGGAGCGGAACATCGAGCGGGAGCACGTGCCGGCCGCGCTCGCGCTCGGGGTGGGCATCTGCCCCTGGAGCCCCCTGGCGAGCGGGATGCTCAGCGGGAAGTACCGCCGGGACCAGGCGCTCGAGGGACAGGGACGGCTGGGGGAGATCCAGAAGTCGGGGAACCCGGGCTTCCTGAAGCTCTTCACCGACCGGAACTGGCAGATCGTCGACGTGCTGGTGTCGGTGGCGAAGGAGATGGGGCGCCCGCCCGCCCAGGTGGCGCTGAACTGGGTTGCTCGGCGCCCGGGCGTCACCTCGACCATCCTCGGGGCGACGAAGCCGGCGCAGCTCGACGACAACCTGGCGGCGCTCTCCTTCGAGCTCCCCGAGCCGCTGCGGAAGAAGCTGGACGAGGTCACCCGGCCGGAGACCGTGCACCCGTACCACTTCTTCGAGCCCGGGATGCAGATGATGATGACCGGCGGGACTCGCGTCTCGTCCCGGTAGCTCGCGTCAGCCACCCGCCTGCCCGGGGCGGAGAAGTCCGCGGAGCAGGTAGAGGTAGCCGAGGTTCCGGCCGTAGGTGAAGGCGACCAGACGGCCATCGGGAGAGACGACGAGGTCGCGAATGTAGATCGAGCCGCTGCTCTCGGCCGGCGCGATGGTCCGCTCCTCGAGGACCCGGCGATGGTCGACATCGAAGCGAAGAAGCTGCGCGCGGGCCGGCGTCTGCTCGCCGCCGCGGGTCACCCAGAGATGTCCCTCGGAGCTCCAGCCCCGAGGAACGGCGTCCGCTCCCGCCTCGGGGAGACGGGTGACCGAGCCGTCCCGGAGCGCGACGAGAGCCATCCGGTTGTCGCCATCGAGGGTGGCCGCCCAGCGCTCGTCCGCCGAGAGGTGGAGGATGCGTCGCCCGGTCACGGGGAGATCCGAGATCTGCCTCGGCGAGGAGCCGTCCTCCGCGACCGCGCAGAGGCGGTAGTTCGCCTCCTGTGGCCCTCGGCAGGTCGCCACGAATCGCTTCCCGTCTCTCAGCCAGCGCGCCGCGCCGAACTCGTGATCGTGCAGGTCGATGGTGCGGGACTGCCCCGCGCCCGTCGGGATGACGAGGAGGTGTCGGCGGTCGCCGCTGGAGACGAGCGCCCACCGTTCGTCGGGGGAGAGATCGAGGGCGGATCCATCGCCGAGCAGCTGAGCCGGCGCCTCGCCGTTCCGGAGGAGCGCCCAGATGGGCTGCTGCTTCCCGGGCACTCCCACCGGGGCGTTCTCCGAGAAGAGCAGCTTGCCCTGGTCGGTGAGCGCGGCCACGAAGGTCGCCCAGTTTGCCCAGGTGAGCGTGAGCTGCTCCTGGCGGCCTCGCGTGCTCAGCCCGATGTCGCTGCGCTCCATCTGAAAGGTGAGCAGGACCGTCCAGTCCCGGGCGACATCCTCGAGCCGGAACTCGTCCGGGGCGACGTAGATCTCCCGCGACGCCCCGGAGGGGCTCACCGCCAGGAGCTGGTTCCGGAGCCCGGTGCCACAGCCGACGAGGATCTCCGAGTCGTCCGGAGTCCACGCCACCCCCAGGGTGCGAGTCCACAGCGGGGTCAGCGTCTTTGCCCGCCCCTCGAGGTCGACGACCACGAGCTCGCCGGAGTCGTCGTAGAAGAGCGGATGGTTGAGAAAGGCGATCCGGTCCCCGCGAGCGGAGAAGCGAGGATTGGACACCCATCCGGTGGTCTGGAACAGGGGGTGACCGGGCGGGGACTCGAGGCGCTCGACGCCACCCACGATGTGCACCAGCGCCAGCTCCCCCGAGGGCGACCAGTCCGCGGCCTCGACGTCCTCCACCAGCTCCTTGGGGATCCCTCCCGGGCTCCCGATGCGGGCGAGCGTCCCGTGCATGGAGAAGGCCCGGGTGAACCGGGGCCGGAGGAGGAGCGCGAGATCCGCCGAGGACGAGACCGCGAGCAGACGCGCGTCGGTGACGCCCAGTGACTGGGGCTCGAAGCTCGACGAGCTCTTGCTGAACAGCTCCTCCGGCCTCCCGTCGAACGCCGCGCTGAAGATCACCCGTCCATCGGGTGCGAAGCGCGCGCTGCGCACCGCTCCCAGCCGGTGGGTCAGCTGCTGGACCTCGGGATGAGGCGTCCCGGCGGCCCGCGCTCCCCGTCTGAAGACGGTGGTGGCCAGGACGGCGATGGCGGCGAGCGCTCCCACCGCGAGGACGATCCCCGCCCTGAGCCCGGGCTTCCGGCCACCGTTCGAGCGTGGCTCGAGCTTCGTTCCGGTCGACCCGCGGAGGACCTCCAGGGCGAAGGCGAGATCGCTCGCGGACTGGAAACGCCGGTCGGGCTGCTTCTCCAGACATCGGTCGACCACCCTGGCCACCGGCGGCGGAGTCGTCCCGGGGAGCGCCTCGGCATCGGCGTGGAGGATCGCGTAGCCGCTCTCGACCACGGTCGCGCCGGGGAACGCACGTCGCCCCGTGACGAGCTCGCTCAGCACTGCCCCGAGGGAGAAGATGTCGCTGCGGGCGTCCAGTGCCTCTCCGCGGATCTGCTCCGGCGACATGTAGCCCGGCGTTCCGATGACGGTTCCCGTCCGGGTCGCGCTTCCCGAGGGGCCCACCGTCGGATCCATCAGCTCGCGCCCGCCCGGCGCCGGCTGGGCGGCCAGCTTGGCGATGCCGAAGTCGAGGAGCTTGACCTGGCCGTCGACGCTGACGAACGCATTCTCCGGCTTCACGTCGCGGTGGATGACTCCGCGCTGATGCGCTGCGGCCAGGCCGTGCGCCATCTGCGCTCCCCAGTCCAGCGCGGTCTGGAGCGGAACGGCGCCTTGCGAGAGCTTGCTCCGCAGCGATTCGCCCTGAAGGAGCTCGGTGACGAAGTACGGCTCGCCCTCGTGAAGCCCGACGTCGTAGACCGTCACCAGATTCGGATGGTTCAGCGAGCCGGCGATGCGGGCCTCCTGCTCGAAGCGCCGCACCAGCTCGGGGCTGGAGACCAGTGACCCGCTGATCAGCTTGAGGGCAACCTCCCGGCCCAGCCGGGTGTCGCGGGCCCGGTACACCTCCGCCATCCCCCCGGCCCCGAGCAGAGAGAGCACGTCGTACGGGCCAACCCTGGTGCCGGGGGCGAGGCTCACGTTCGCACAGACTACACGGATGGTGCGCGTTGCGCGCCGCGGATGCGCCGACCGCGAAACTGTGCCGCTCGGCGGGGATCACGTGCGCGGAGTGCGGGTCGGGGGCACTCCCGGGACGGCGCAGAGCGACTCAGTCGGTCGCCAGCGCTTCCTCGATGCGCGCCCGCCACGCGCGCTCGCTCGCCGCGCCGAGGTAGCTCGCGTGCAGCCGCCCCCGGCGGTCGATGAGCGCCATGGTGGGGATGGCCGAGACCGCGTAGGCGTCCGCCGTCACGTCGTCGGCAAAGGCGGCGTAGCGCGCGAGCGACGGGGCGCGCTGGTCGATGAACATCCCGACCTGCACCTTGGCGATGCTCGGATCGTCGCGACTCGCGGCGACGAAGACCACGCCGCGGGGCTCGTACTCGCTGGCCAGCTTCAACAGGACGGGCATCTCGGCGATGCACGGCCCACACCAGGTTGCCCAGAAGTCGAGCATCACCACCTTGCCGCGGAGCTCGGAGGAGCTGACGGAGCCGCCGCCGAACTTCTCCAGACGGAACGACGGGGCGAGCCGCTGCCCCTTCTCCGGCGGGCGGGAGGTGCGCGCCTCCTGGATTCCGGACCAGAGGAGCCCCGCGATGCCGAGCGCGAGCAGCGCCACCGGGAGCACCGGGAAGCGGCGCCGGGCAGGCTCCGCCGCCTCGCCCGTGACCTCGTCGGCTCCACCTTCCGTCGTCACGCGATCCTCCGTACCAGAACGTCCAGCGCCCGTCGCACGACGGCCCGGATGCGAGGACGGTGCTCCAGCCAGCGCACCATCCAGGGCGAGCACCGGTCGTAACACGCGACGACCACCCGGCCCATCCCGGTCGGCAGCAGAACCTCGTCGCGCCAGGTGCGCAGGACGTCCAGCTCCAGGGCGCCCTCGCCGTAGGCCTGCGTGGCGATCCAGCACGGCGCCGTCCGCTTCCGCCACAGCGTCCGTCCCGAGGAGAGATTGGTCACGCCGCGGAGAGCCGGGCCGTCGGTGTAGAGGAAGGCCAGGAGGTCCCCGCGCGCGACGTGGAACGCCTCCGGCGAGCCGTCGTCGAACTCGACCCGGGAGGCGCCTCCGCCGAGCGGCTCCAGACGGAACGACAGTCGCCGCCCGAACGGCGCGGCCGACGAGCGCACCTCCCGCGACTCGGCGAGATAGGCCGAGAAGGGCTGCCGGCAACGAGCGCAGGTGAAGGCGTGCAGCGCGTAGCTCGGCGGGAAGCTGACCTCCTGCTCGGCGCGACAGCCGGGATGGGCACAGGCGATGCGCGCGCGGACGGTGGGTGCCGGACGTGGGTCGTAGCGTGAGAGGCGGCGCCGCGCGTCCCAGACCGGGCGCTCGAGCTCGTCCTCGCGGACCCAGGCGCGGCGGCGAGTCCGGCTGTCGCGCTCGAGGAGGCTGGCGCGGGCCCAGGCCTCCTCGGCCTGGGTGACGCGGCCCTCGGTGGTGGCGGCGAGCGCCTCGGCGTGCGCGTGGACCGCGCGGACCAGGGGCAGGTCCGCATCGCCGAGCCGGGCGGCCTGCTGGAGCGCCCAGCCCCGCCCGAGGAGGCCGATCCCCTCGTCCAGCAGCTCGGCGGCGCGCGCCCGGGCCGGATCGTCGGCGCGCGGATAGAGCGGCGGCTCGGGGATGCGGGACAGCCACTCGGTCGTCTCGGTCCGGAAGGCGTCGAGCGGGGCGGGACCCGGCGGAGGCGGGCCCAGGGCGCGGGCCCGTTCCAGTGCTGCGGCGAAGGCCTGGTCGGGGGTCACGAGCGTCCTGTCACTGCCCGATCCGCCGGCGCCGGGGAAGTCCCCGGGGCCAACGTCGACCCGATCCGCAAATCAAGTGGCTGAATTCACGCCAAAATATGGCCCGGCCGGTTCTTTGTGGGGGTACGTATGTCGATGTAAGACATAGCCAGGGAGGTCTCATGGGCTTCATCCGGACCTGCGTGTGGATGGCGATGGCGGTCGGGCTGGGCATCGCGCTGGCCACCGTGGAGGTCGGTGGCCGGACGCCGTGGCAGCAGGCTCGCTCGGCGTGGCGGACGAGTGAGGCGGGCGACTGGCTGCGGGACCGCGCCGACGACGCCGTCGACCGGGCGAAGGGGGCCCTCGGGCAACCCCCCAAGCCTCGCGAGCGCCACAGTGACGAGGATCGGGCGGCGCTGGACCGGATCATCGCCAAGCGCAGCAATCACTGAACACCGGGACTACCGCCGCGCCCTCCTCACCCCTAGGTTCGACGGGGAGTTGGATGTCGGGGGCAGGCGATGGGACGGGCGTGGGCGGCGTGGATGACCGCGTGCGCACTGGTGGCCGCACCGGTGAGGGCGCACGCACAGGGCCATGAGGCGCGACAGCGCCGCGTCTCGTCCGAGCGCTCCGCACTGGCCCAGGTCGCGCGGGCCGCCATCCCCGCGGTGGTCTCGATCACGACGCAGGAGCATGCCGACGGCTCGGGCGAGCCCCAGAAGGGCATCGGCTCGGGCTTCGTGATCTCGCCCGACGGCTACGTGCTCACCGCCGCGCACGTGGTGGAGGACGCCGAGAGCTTCACCGTCACCGTCCTCGATCCGCGTGGATGGCCGGAGGAGCTGCCGGCCACGCTCGTCGGCTCCGACCCGCTCACCGACTGCGCGCTCCTGAAGCTGAAGACGGACCGGAAGCTACCCAGCCTCGTCCTGGGAAGCGCCGAGGACGTGGACGTGGCCGACTGGGTGGTGGTCATCGGCAGCCCCTACGGGCTGGAGCGATCGGTCTCGGTCGGCGTCGTCAGCGCCAAGGGCCGGACGGACATCATCCCAGGCTCGCGGACCAGCTTCGTCGACTTCATCCAGACCGACGCGGCCATCAATCCGGGCAACTCCGGCGGGCCGATGCTCGGGCTCGACGGGAAGGTCGTGGGCATCGCCAACGCCGTGAACACCACCGGCCAGGGCATCGGGTTCGCCATCCCGGTGGACGTGGCCCGCGCGGTGGTGGACGAGCTGCGCATGCACGGCCGCGTGCGCCGGGGCTGGCTCGGCCTCTCGGTGGTGGACCTCACCCCGGACGTGGCGCGCAACTTCGGTCGCCCCAGCTACAGCGGCGTGGTGGTGTCGGAGGTCGTCTCCGGCAGCCCGGCACAGCGGGCCGGCCTCCGCACGGGCGACATCATCCTCGAGGTGGACCGGACGCCGGTCCAGCGCGCGCAGGCGCTGCGCTGGAAGGTGGCGCAGAGCGGGCCCGGCAGCTCCCTGCGGGTGCGCATCACCCGCGCCGGCCATCCGGCGATGCTCGCCGTCACCCCCATCGCCATGCCGGCGATGGCCGCGCGGTCTCCGCACGGGGTGCTTCCAGCAGCGGGCGCCGGGGCGGCCCACGCCGACGCGAGCGTCGACCCGGGCGGGTTGCAGAACGCGGGGACGGGCGGGAGCGGCACCGGCGAGGCGTCGGGTCGCTGAAGGCCCTCGCGGCGTTCCCGGAGCTCCTGGCGGAGCCTCTCTCGCGGGTGCCGAGCCGTCGACCCGCTCGGGCTCAGGGCACCGGCCCCACGGCCTCGACGCGGCCGTCGATGCGATGCAGCTCGGGGGCGTAGAGACCTCGCTCCTCGCGCCTCCACCAGGCGCCCGTGGATCGCTTCTCCTCGGGCGTGGTGAACCAGTACTGCCACTGCACCGCGCGGACCCACGCCGGCGGCCCGTCAGCAAACGGATCGCTGGCAAACAGGCGAAGAACGCCGGGAGAGCCCTCCAGCAGACGCAGCTCGGTGCGGAGCACCCACGGATACCTGCGCCATTCGCCGAGGGACGCGAACCAGAGGTTCCACTCGAAGCGCGGCTGGTAAGGGGCGTAGATGCCCGGCGCCCGCATGGGATCCTGAGGCTTGTAGCGGAACGGATAGGGGGTCCAGCTCACGCCATCCCGCGAGCCCTGGAACTCGATCTCGTAGCGCGCGGTGGTCATGACCGCGAACAGCCCGTAGCGATTGGCGATCCGGAACGGCTCGAGGGGGATGGCCGGCCAGACCAGGGGCTCCGGTAACCGTCCGGCGATCCCGGGGGCGACGACGACGGTGGCGTAGAAGATCCAGCCCAGCGCGATCCGCGTCGGCCAGGAGGTTTTCCTCGGGACCGGAGTCGGCGTGGGGAGCCGGAGGAAGCGGTCGTCGAGCAGCAGCACCCCGAGCGCGAGCACGATGTAGTTCAGGAACGCGTAGTTGGCGGTGAGGATGATCGCCGCCTGAAAGGGCGTGGAGAGGAAGAAGCAGAGCAACCGGATGCGGCGAGGAAGAAACGCCAGCCAGACGATCCCCAGCTCGAAGGTGAAGATCAGGATGACGACGAAGGCGTGGAAGCGATGGGGAAGAAGCTGCTGGACGTACCAGCCGACCCACGTCGGGAGGGGGCCGTTCTCGTAGTAGTGGTCCATCGCCGTGAGCGAACGCCACTGCGCATCCCCGGAGAGGATCTTCACCACTCCGGACTCGAAGTAGATCCGGAACCACTCCCAGAGCAGCAGGAAGATCGCCAGTCGCGGCGGCGGATCTTTGGCGCCGAGGCGGGGTCGAAGGCCGCGCGGCGCGAGGAAGACCGAGATGAACGCCGCTTCCAGCAGCATCCCGTCGGACTGGTAGCTGGCGAAGTCCTGGGCAGCTGCGATGAAGGAAAGGAAGCACGCGCCGGCGACCGCGATGCACAGACGCGGAGCGAGGTTGAGCACCAGGAGCAGCGAGGCCGCCGCGCCGACGAGGGTGACCAACAGGAGCGCGCCGTCCGAGGCGGAGATCCAGAACAGGCTCGGCGCGAACCACACGCCCTTCGCCAGGCCGAACACCTCGCGCACCCGGGCCAGATAGTCGCCAGCGGGCAGGATGCCGCGAGGACCGATCAGCCCCGTGATCTGGAAGGCCAGCGAATGGAACGCCGAGAGGAAGATCAGCCCGAGGGCGCGCAGCCAGATCCACCGAGGCCAGAGCTCGTCGACCGGGCGGATCCAGTAGCGCCCGACGCCGGCGGCCATCGAGAAGACCTTCCGCTGCGCGGCCGTCCAGGCGGGCGTCATCGGTACGGGCGATCAACCTCGAGACGGCGACGGAAGTGAACCCCTTCGACGCTTCCGAGCCCGGCGGACTGCTCTATCCGGCGACCGGTTCCGCGGGCAGCAGCCGCGACGGCGTTCCCGGCGACACGAGCCACAGCTGCCAGGAGGCGCGCGTGACGGCGACGTGGAGTCTCCGCCGGCCGTCGTCGGAGAGTGGCCAGGCCGCCTCCACCGCGTCGGGCACGACGACGTAGTCCCACTCCAGGCCCTTCACGCTGTCCACGTCGGTGACGTCCAGGCCCGGCTCGAAGGTGAAGCGGCCGTCGATCACCAGACGGCTCGACGGGATCTCGGCGAGGACGCTCGCGAGCCGGCGGGCCGTTCCCACGTCGTGACAGATCACCGCGACCGCCGCGTGCGGCTCGGCCTCGAGCAGCTCCCCCAGCGCGCCGGCCAGGAAGAGGTGGGCCTGGGGCTCGCCGGGAAAGGAGAAGCGACCGACGGGAGCGCCGTCCCGGGCGGCCCGCACCGGCTGGACCGGAGCGAGCGGCCCGAGGATCACCCGCGCCAGCTCGGCGATCGGCCGCGGGCAGCGGTAGGAGACCGGGAGCCGGACCCGGGCCGCGCCGGCGGCGCCGAGCGTCTGCAGCGAGCGGTCCCACCCGGCAAAGCTGGGCGACGTCTGCTGCGCCTCGTCTCCGGCCACGGTGACCGAGCGCGTCCCTCGCAGCAGATTCGCCAGGGTCTCGAGATCGAAGAGCGAGAAGTCCTCCGCCTCGTCGAGCACCAGATGCGAGGCCTCGGGCAGGGACAGCTGCCCGTGCCACGCCGCGAGCGCGAGGAGCAGCGGAAGGTCCTCCACGTCCAGGGTGCCGGCCAGCGCATCGTCGGTCCCCTCGTCGATGGGCCGTCCATCCACCGCCTCCTTCCGGGACTCGTCGGTGATGGAGGCGAGGAGCCGGGTGGTGGGGTCCGCGATCTGCCGGAGGGTGTGCCGGACGGTCTCCTCCACCACCGTGCGCGGCAGGGTGCCCCGGGCGCGGTCCACCACTCGCTCGAGGAACGTCCGGTCGGTGAGCGGGACCGAGAGCTCACGACGCAGGCGCTTCCAGCCGGGAGCGCCCCCGGCGCGCCGGTGCGACAGCCGCATCCGGAGCGCGTCGTAGAGCGCGGGGTGTCGCTTCACCGCGGTGACCAGCGCCGGCGGGTCGTCGACGATCCGGGGCAGCGGGCCGAGGACGCGCCGGCCGAGCTCGAGGAACGCCGCGTCGAGGGTCTGGACCTTCGCCGCGCCCCCGCCGAGCGGCGCGAGCAGCCTCGCCGCGAGCCGGGAGAGGCCCTCCTCGGGGACGACCACCCGGGCGCGCGACAGCGGTACCCGCTCGGGCTCGGCGGCGGCGAGGCGGGCGAGGCGGTGCAGCGCGACGGTGGTCTTCCCGCTGCCCGCGCTGCCGAGGACCACCAGCGGCTCGTCGGCCGGCGCGCGCACGGCGGCGTACTGGTCGGCGTCGAGGAGGGCGGTGACGTCGGCGCGGGTCCCCCGCTCCTCGGCGCCGATACCGAGGCCGAGGTGACCGGCCCGTGGCGCGGTCCCGGCCCCGCCGGCCGCGAGCGCATCGCTTCCTCCGACCGCCCAGCTCCCATCGGGGCGGCGCCGGGCCTGGAACCCCTCCCCGAGGACCTGGATCAGCCGGCCGCGGTGGACGACCAGCACGCGGCGCACCTCGACGACACCGCTCGCCTCCCGGCCGGGGAACGTCTCCTCGAACGGGTCTCCCTCCCGGTAGCGATAGAAGAGCTGCGCCACCGGGGCCACGCGCCAGTCGACGACCCACACGTCCGCCTCGGCCTCGACGAAGGTCGCGTGACCGAGCAGATAGTCCCGGCGGCGGCCCCCCTCGCGGATGGCGAGGTGCGCGACGTACGGGGACGCCGGGTCGGGGAGGATCGGCGGGGCACGGCCACCGAGCTGATGCTGCACGGCGAGCTCGTGCAGCAGGGGGGCCGCGTCCTCCTCGCGGGCGGAGGCCGCGTCCTCGCGCAGCGTCTGCAGCGTCTCGCGGCTCGGTCCGGAAGCGCGCGCACGCCGGTTCTGCGCCGAGGCGAGCGCCGTCCGTACCCGCTCGAGGAGGGCCTCCTCCTCGGCGATCGCCGCCTGTGGATCGACGTCCGGCATCGTGGCGAGACCGGCCGATGTGTCGTTCTCCACCGGCGGTGTCAACCCCTTCGGCTTGATGCTAAGGAGCGGCCGATGCCAGCAACCACCCCCCAGAAGAAGGGCTGGGCCCGCCAGCCGAAGGGCAGCCCGGAGAACACCTGCACCGTCGAGGGCTGCAAGCGGCCCTACCGCGCGAAGGGCTACTGCTACTTCCACTTCAAGAAGTGGCGCCAGGGCGAGCTGCCCCACAGCCGGTACCGGACCTGCAGCAAGGCGGAGTGCCGGCAGAAGGTCGTGCGCCACGGCCTGTGCGAGAAGCACGAGGCCGAGGCCCGCGGGGCCAAGGGCGGCGGCGAGTCGGCCGCGTCGGCCTGAAGCGCGCCCGATGGCTCCCGTCCAGGAGCTGCACACGCCTCGGGCGCGACTGCGCGAGGTGCGCCCCGACGACGCCGAGGCGCTGCTCGACATCTACGGCCACCCCGAGGGCGTGCGGTACCTCGGACGCCCGCCGCAGACGCTGGAGCAGGTCCAGACCCGGCTCCAGCGGATGCGCGAGGACATCGAGCGCGGCGAGGCCGCCTTCTGGGTGATGACCGATCCGGGCGCGGACCGGGCGGTCGCCTACCTCGGCTTCTTCCGCTGGGACCCGCCGCACCAGACCGCCGAGCTGGGCTACGTGCTCGCACCCGCCCGCTGGGGCCAGGGGCTGATGCGGGAGGTCCTCCCCGTCCTGGTGCGGCACGGGTTCGACGTTCTGGGCCTCCACCGGATGGAGGCGCGGATCGACCCCGGGAACGTCGCCTCCATCAAGCTGGCCGGGCGCCTCGGGTTCCGGCCGGAGGGAGCGCTCCGGGACCGCACGCGGAACGACGACGGAAGCCGCGAGGACCTCCTCCTCTTCGGGCTGCTCCGGCCGGAGTTCGAGCGCATCGCCGGCGGTTGAGCTCCGACCTCGCCGTCGCACCGCCCTGCTCGGCCTCTCGGCGCGTCAGGCCATCCCTGGCCGTCTGTCCTCTATCCACCCGAGGCCCGTGGGTTCGGCTTCTCTTCGCGGACTTCTGCGCTCAGCTTGAGCACCGTCATGGACGAGGCCGCGAGGGACCGCGCAGCGAGTGAGGGGGTGCCCCACTCGTTCGTCACCCCGGCAGCGCTCGTGCCTGAGCATCCGCTCCCAGAGGCCGAGGGGTCGAAGCGCGGGCCCGTGACACGTCCGCCACCATCCCTGTGGTCGGTCGAGCAGGCGTCGTGGGAGTCGTTCCCGGCCAGCGACTCACCCTCCTGGACGGGAATGACCGCCGGGTAGTGTCATGCGACAGCTCGCCGACTACCTCGTGAGCGCCGGAGGGAAGGAGATTCCGGTCTCGGCACCGGTGTGGGGTGACCTCCGGCCGTCGTCATCCCGGACCGGTCAGGGGCGATACGTCACGCTGGGCTTCGCAGCCCAGGACACCACCACGGCCCGAGAGCTGGTGACCCATGAGGCCCGGCTGCTCTCGAACATCCAGACCCCACGACGCGACCTGGCTCGGCTGCGCATTCTCGATGTGCACGGCCCGATGGCGCTCCTGGTCGCGGAGGTTCTCCCGGGGGCAGTCGAGGGAGTCATCTCCACGGGCGCCGCCGTCACGTCCCCGCCAGGAACGACCGCGATGCAAGGCTGAGGATGCCTGCTCCCGCTTGTCGGGCCAGCCATTCGTTGCCACCTCATTGACTGGGGCAGGACGGGCGAAGGGGTCGGGCGATGGATGGGGCGACGGTGTCTTTCCTGACGTTCTGGTCGGTCGTTGGCGCGGCGACGCTGTTCGTCGTCGCCGCACGCAGGCTCCGGCCGCCCTGGCCCTGACAGGGGCCCCCGACGTCAGTCGCCCGGCGCTCCGGCGGCCCGGGCCATCTGCTTCCACGCCGCGGCCCAGAGCTCGGCCTCTCGCCGCGACAGGCGGGCTCGGTCGAGCGCCCGGAGCATCTCGTCCAGGACCGGAAGCGGCGCCTGCGGATTGAGGCCATCGGCTGCCCGCAGCGCGCGCTCCATGCGACGGCGCAGCACCTCGCGGAGGGCCTGCGGAGCTCCCGGGTCGGAGGTGACCGCCGTCGCGGGGGTCTCGTCGGCGCGCGAGGCGAGGTACAGGAGCACCGCGGCGGCCTGCGCCACGTTCAGCGACGGCTGGGGTCCTGGCGCCGGGATGCACGCCACGTCCTGGCACAGCGCCAGCTCCGCATCGGAGAGGCCCCGCCGCTCGCCGCCCAGCACCAGCGCCACCGGACCGCGGCAGGCGCCCGCGCGGAGACGCTCCACGCCCTCCTCCGGAGTCACCGGCGACCGCCCGCGCAGCGCGTCGCGACCGCTGGTGCCGAGGACGTACACCGCGTCGGCGACGGCGTCCTCCAGACGGGACGCCCGCTCGGCCGAGGCAAGCACGTGCGCCGCGTGGACCGCGGTCCGGTGCGCCTCGGCGGTGTCCTCCAGCTGTGGGTCGGAGAGCCTCAGCACCGGGAAGTCGAAGTTGGCCACCAGACGGGCCACCGCACCGAGGTTCTCGGCCGACTGGACCTGGTGCAAAACCACCCGGAGCTGACGACGGAGCAACATGCTGGTGGCGCCCTCCACTCGTGACTTTCCCCCCCAATCGCCGCGTTGGTAAGGTGGTGGGTCCGCTTTCCCCGATGAGACGTTTCGGCCTCTTCCTGCCCGTGCTCCTGCTCGCCGCCTGCGGCGAGGTAGGCATGGGTGCGCCCACGCCGAGCCAGCCGTCGATCCGTCAGGTGCTCCTCGAGCCACCCGAGCAGGTGGAGGCCCTGCCGGTCCAGGCCCGGGCCGACCTCTACCGGACCCTGCTGCGGGCGAGCGGCGCCGGCACGCCGGATGGCCTCCTCGCCCTGTTCCCCATCGTCCAGGATGGTGCGGTCCGGGCCGCTCCTCCCATCGAGGGCCGGCTGGACCTCCTCGACGTGTCCGACGGCGGTGAGCCCCTCCTGGTGAACCTGGACGCCACCCTCTCGGACCGCTGGCCGCTCGAACGCCGGGACGCCCTCCAGGGGCTCAGCGAGCGCGAGGCCGCGGAGCTGGTGGCGCGCTCGCTGGCGGCCCGCTGGGGGCTGCGGCCACGCGCCGCGCTCCGGGTCGAGCGGGCCGCGGGCGCTCCGTACGCCGCGGCCTATGCCGAGGGCATCCTCCGGCTGAACCCCGCCCTCCTCTACCTGGCGGCGGCCCCGGCCGACGCGCGCTGAGGCATCCCGACCTTGGCGGACCCGGCTCTCTCCGAGCAGCTCAACCACACCCTGGCGGAGACCCACCTCGACTCCCTGGGTGAGCGCTACCGGGGCAAGGTGCGCGACGTCTACCGGCAGCGGGACCGGGTGTTCCTCGTCGCCACCGACCGGCTGAGCGCGTTCGACCGCGTGCTCACCACCATCCCCTTCAAGGGCGAGGTGCTGAACCGCATCGCGCAGTTCTGGTTCGACCGGACGAAGGACGTCGTCCCCAACCACGTCCTCGACGCCCCGGACCCGAACGTCACCGTCGCCCGGGCGACGAAGCCCTTCCCGGTCGAGGTGGTGGTCCGCGGCTACCTGACCGGCAGCCTCTGGCGGGACTTCCAGAAGGGCGCGCACACCGCCTACGGCCTGGATCTCCCCCCGGACATGCGGAAGGACGCGGTCTTCCCCGAGCCCATCCTCACGCCCTCGACCAAGGCGCCGGTGGGCGAGCACGACGAGCCGCTGTCCGAGGCCGAGGTGGTTCGCCGCGGCATCGCCTCGGCCCGCGACTGGGCCCGCATCCGGGAGGCGGCGCTGGCGCTGTTCCGTGCCGGGCAGGCGTGGTGCCAGAGCCGCGGGTTGCTGCTGGTGGACACCAAGTACGAGTTCGGCGCCGTGGGGGACTCGATCTACCTCATCGACGAGATGCACACCCCGGACAGCTCCCGCTTCTGGCGGGCGAGCAGCTACGAGGAGCGCCTCGCGGCGGGCGAGGACCAGGTGATGCTGGACAAGGAGAACGTCCGGCAGTGGCTGATCCGCGAGAAGGGGTTCAGCGGGCACGGGCCCCTCCCGCTCATCCCCGAGAACGTCCGGCTGCAGACGTCCGAGCTGTACCTGCGCGCCTACGGGGAGATCACCGGCACGCCGCTCCAGCCGATCGCGGGCGACGTCGAGGCCCGGATCGAGAAGAACTTACAGAAGCACGGCTACCTCTGAACACTCGCGCATCTCTGCGTTCACTGGGTCATTCGCCCGGGCAGATGGGTGAAAACGACCCGCCGATCCGGACGCGGTTCGTCAGGACGGCCGTCCTCGTGATGCGAACCCCGCGGAACCTCGGGCTTTGAATTCTGGCCCGCCGATTGCTTCGAAGAGAAAGCGTCGGTTTCCGGAGGTTCCCGGTCAGATGCGCGGTGTCATCACCAATCGAGATGTGGTTCGCCACCTCGGGCTCATCTACCGGGAGTTCGGGACCCGCTGCATGTTCCGCTGCCTCTGGGTGCTCGCCACCCGGCGCACCACGACCTTCCTCGACGTGGTCAGCCAGCGCTCGTAGCGGCTCAGGCCTTGGCCCGGGCGTCCGAGCCGAAGACCCGCGCGAAGATGTCGTCCACGTGGCGGAGATGCTCGTCGAGCGAGAAGCAGGCGGCGATCTCCTCGGGGCTCATCCACTTCCCGAGCTCCTTGTCCTGGGACAGCGCCGTGCGGAAGTCGACCCCCTCCTCGTACATGCGCATCGCGTTGCGCTGCACGATGACGTAGGCCGCCTGGCGGTCGACGCCCTTGCGCGCCAGCTCCAGCAGGACCCGCTGGCTGTGCACCACGCCCCCGAGCAGCGCGAGGTTCTTGCGCATCTGCTCCGGTGACACGCGCATCTGCTCCACCAGGCCGGCGAAGCGGTGGAGCATGAAGTCGAGCGTCTCGGTCGCGTCCGGTCCGATGACCCGCTCCGCGCTGGAGTGCGAGATGTCCCGCTCGTGCCACAGCGGAACGTCCTCGAACGCCGCCAGCGCGTAGCCACGCATCAGCCGGGCGAGCCCGGTCAGGTTCTCGGAGAGGATCGGGTTTCGCTTGTGGGGCATCGCCGAGCTGCCCTTCTGCCCCGCGGAGAACGGCTCCTCGACCTCGCGCACCTCGGTGCGTTGCAGGTGGCGGATCTCGATGGCGAACTTCTCGATGCTGGAAGCGAGCAGGGCGAGCGCGGCGAAGTACTCGGCGTGGCGATCGCGCTGGATGACCTGGCTCGAGGCCGGCGCGGCGGACAGTCCGAGCACGCGGCAGGCGTGCTCCTCGACCGAGGGCGGGAGGTGCGCGAACGTGCCCACCGCCCCGGAGATCTTCCCCACCGCGATGGTCGTCCGAGCGTGCACCAGCCGCTCCCGGCCGCGGCGGAGCTCGTCGTACCAGATGGCCAGCTTGTGCCCGAAGGACATCGGCTCGGCGTGGATGCCGTGGCTCCGGCCCATCATCACCGTCCGCCGGTGCTCGAGGGCGCGCACCTTGACCGCGGCCATGACCCGGTCCACGTCGGCGAGGAGGAGGTCCGCGGCGTCGCGGAGGACCATGCCCAGCGACGTGTCGAGCACGTCCGAGGAGGTCATCCCGAAGTGAAGCCACCGCGCGGCGGGGCCGATGCGCTCCTCCATGAAGGTGAGGAAGGCGATGACGTCGTGACGGGTGGTGCGCTCGATCTCGTCGATCCGGGCGGCGTCTCCGTCGTCGAAGTCACCGGCGCGGGCCCGACACTGGGCCAGCGCATCCGCGGGGGCGATGCCCGCCTTCACCATGCCCTCGAGCGCGGCGAGCTCCACGTCCCGCCAGCGCCGGAGCCGGGCCGGCGCGGTCCACAGCGCCACCATCTCCGGACGTGCGTAGCGTGGAATCATCCTCCACAGGCTTTATCCGACGGGCACCGGACGCGCCAGCGTCCCGGCGGGCCCGCGCGCTGCTCGGCGTGCCCAGAGGAGACGTCGACCGAAGGAGGCCGCGCTGGCGCCGAGCGTTCGTGCGCGCCGCGGCGCGCCGGCATCACCTCGGCGCGGGCGACTGCGCCGGCCGGACCTCGGAGATGCGCTCCGTCTGGGGCCGCGGCGGCTTGGAGAACAGCTTCATCGCCGTCCAGCCACCGAGGATGCCCATGATCAGCCCGGCCGCGGTGAGCAGCGCCATGCGCATCCCCACCCGCCCGGCCTCGTGCCGCATCGCCGGGAGATCCTCGTCGTCCGCGGCGGCGACGGTCACCGTGGCCGGACCCAGGCCTTCCGCCGCCAGGCGGGCCGCGACCTCGTCGGTGGAGATGGGCTGGGTCGCGTCCAGCGGCACCGGCTCCCAGGCCGTGCCCTGGGGCAGGCCCGCGCCTCGCTCCTCGGACTGGATCTCGGCGATCACCTGGGCGAGCAGCTCGGCCGGGCTCCAGCTCCCGGCTCCCCGCGCCGGGGCCACCGGTGCGGCTCCGCCCAGGGCCTCCAGCGGCGGCGGAGGCGCGACCACCCTCTCCTGCCGGGTCGGCGCCGGCTCGGGAACGACGGAGATCGGCGTGGGAGACGAGCCGCTCGGCGCATGCTGCTCCAGCCGCGGCACGGAGGACAGCAGGGACGGGATGGACGGCGCGGGGGGCAGAACGCTGCGCGCGGCGGCCGCGGGGGCGACGGCGCCGGGATGCGGATGCACGACCGGCGTCTCCCGGGTGCGGGGCCGGTCCGGCGACTCGCGGCGGTACGGCGCCGGCGCGGCATCGACATTCCAGGGACGTGACTCGGAGACGAGCCGCGGCCCCTCGCGCACCGGAGGCGGAAGGGGCGCCCGGGTCTCCTCGATCGGCTCGGGCGCCGGCACCGGCGTCAGCGCCGCCACCGGCGTGGGCCGGGCCTGGCCGGACGGAGGGGCGGCCGAGGCCCGCGCGGGCACGGGCTCGTCGCCATCCACCACCAGGTCGACACCGAGCGCCTCGGCGAGGAGCGGCTCGTCACTGCCATCCTCCTCCAGCGAGCCCACCGGACCGTCCTCGACCTCGGTCAGTCCGGCCACCGCGCGCTCGGCCTCCTCCTCGGAGGCGTCGAGCAGGCTGCCCGCCGGAGCGCGTCCCACCAGCGCGAGCGCGGGCTGGGTGTTCACCGGCAGCTCGGGGCCGGTGGCCTCGGCCGCGGAGCGTGGCGTCGGGCGTCCCTCGGCATCGGACTCGGCGTCCCACAACCTGAGCGATTGCCACCGCTGGTTTCCGGAGTGCGATGCCGGCTCGGGGGCAGGCGCAGCGGTCCCGGTCCACTCGGGCGGGTCCAGCGCCACGACCTCGCGGGTGTGTCGGGGAGTCTCGACGCCATGCCCCTCGAAGCGTGGAAGAGCTGCCGCCGCGATGGGCTCGGGGACATCGGCCGGCGCGGAGGCAGAGGGCGCCGCGCCGGCGGGAGCCTCGGAGGCGGCCGGCGAGGCGTCGTCCGGAATCGGCTCGAGCTCCTCCACCGTCTCGGTCGCGGCGGCAGCGACGGCCTCGGCCGGCGCGGGCGGGGGCTCGGCCCGGGCGATCGGCACCGCGACCGGGGAGGCCACGGGCGCGAGCAGCGCGACGAACTCCTCGTACAGCTCGCGGACGCTGCGGAAGCGCGCCTCGGGCCGCTCGTTGAGGGCACGGCGGTAGAAGCCCTCCACACCCTCCGGGAGGTCCGGCGAGGTCAGCCTCAGCTCGGGAATGTCGTCGTCCGGGGTGAGGCCGGTGAGCATCTCGCCCACGAGCACGCCGAGCGAGTACAGGTCGGCACGCGGGTCCGCCTCCCCGCCCGAGACGACCTCGGGCGCGAGGTAGCGGTGGGTGGACTTCTGCTTCTGAGCCTGCACGAAGGGAAGGCGCGGAAGTCCGCGGGCGAGGCCCCAGTCCACGACCCGCAGCATGTCCGGGAGGATGACCACGTTCTCCGGCTTGAGGTCCGCGTGCGCCCCGATCGGATGCGCGGCCTCCAGCGCGGCGGCGAGCTGTCCGAGGAAGGGCTCCACCTCCTCGAGGGTGAAGGTCTGACCCTTCGCCAGCCGGGAGTCGATCATCCGCCGGAGCGTGAGCCCGTCGAGGAAGCTGTAGCTGATGAAGGGCCAGCCCTGCTCCACGCCCAGGTCGTGCACCCGTGCGAGCGACGGCTGCATGAACCTGCGCGCCGGCTCGACCGCGCGGTTGAACGCCTCGCGTTCCTCGGCCGTCTGCACGAAGCGCGGCTGGATCATCTTCACCGCGACGTCGAAGCCCAGCTGCTCGTCCGAGGCGCGGAAGACGTAGCCCAGTGGCCCGATGCCGATCGCGTCCTTCACCACGTAGCGCTCGGCCATCCGGTCGCCGGTCCGCAACGGGGCGCCGGCGAGGAGCGCGGGTGAGAGGCGGCGGCGAATGCCGGTGGTGCTCGGCATCCGTGCCGTCCCCACCTGGCGCTGCCCACAGGTGTCGCAGCGCTCGGCCGAGTCGGGAACGTGGCTGCCGCAGCGGTAGCAGAGCAAGTGCGCGGGCTCCAGGGTCGCGACGGGAAGAGCCCCGGAGTGTACCAGTCGACTCTGCTCTGCCGAAGTGGACGCCCTCAGCGTCCAGTGCTTCCGAAACCGCCGTCGCCGCGGAGGGTGGTGGGCAGTGTGTCCACCTCCTCCAGCTCGGCGCGGACCACCGGTGCGACGACCAGTTGCGCGATGCGCTCGCCTCGCCGGAGGGTGAAGGGCTCACCGGAGAGGTTCACGAGCAGGACCTGGATCTCACCCCGGTAGTCGGCGTCGATGGTGCCCGGCGCGTTGATGCAGGTGATCCCATGTCGGAGAGCCAGCCCCGATCTCGGACGCACCTGCCCCTCGAACCCGTCGGGGAGCGCGATGGCCAGCCCGGTCGGGACGGCGCGCCGCGCCTGGGGAGCGAGCGTCCAGTCGCCGTCGATGTCCGCGCACAGGTCAAGCCCGGCCGCCTGTTCGCTCTGGTAGCGCGGGAGCGGCAGCGGCTGGGCGTGCGCGCGCACGCGCCGGACCTGGACGCGGACGGGGTTCATCGAGACCTCGGACGGAGGAGCGGGCGGGGGTCGCGCATGCGGCGCATCCTTCCGTCCGCCCCTGACGCCGCACGGCGGAGACGGGTCGGGTCGGGTCGGTCGCGAGGATCGCGCCGCAGGGCAAGCGAGGACCGACCGATCCGGCCCGTTTCCGCCGTCAGCCTACGCTTTCGCCTTCGGAACCTCGGCGGTCGCGGCGGGCGACGGAGGCACCGCGGCGCCGGCGCGCTCGGCGAGCGCCTCCTTGCGCGAGAGCCGGATCTTCCCGCTCCGGTCGATCGAGATGACCTTCACCATCACCTCGTCGCCTTCCTTCAGCACGTCCGACACGCTCTTCACGCGCTTGTCGGAGAGCTCGGAGATGTGGATGAGCCCATCGGTGCCGGGGAACAGCTCCACGAAGGCGCCGAACTCGGCGATCTTCCGCACCGTGCCCAGGTAGATCTTCCCCACCTCGGCCTCGCGGGTGAGCGCCTGGATCATCGTGATCGCCTGCTGCACCGCCTCGGAGTTGTTGGAGGCGATGTCCACCCGGCCCGAGTCCTCGATGTTGATGGAGGCACCGGTGCGGTTGATGATGTCCTTGATCACCTTGCCGCCCGGCCCGATGACGTTCTTGATGAACTCCGGCCGGATCATGATGGTGGTGATCCGCGGCGCGTACTTGCTGATCTCCTTCCGCGGCGCGTCCAGGGCCTTCATCATCTCGCCCAGGATGTGCAGCCGGCCACGGCGGGCCTGCTCCAGCGCCCGGGACATGATCTCGGTGGTGAGGCCGGTGATCTTGATGTCCATCTGGATGCTGGTGATACCGTCCTTGGTGCCACAGACCTTGAAGTCCATGTCGCCGAGGTGGTCCTCGTCACCGAGGATGTCGGAGAGGATGGCGATCCGCTCGCCCTCCTTCACCAGGCCCATCGCGATGCCGGCGACCGGCGCCTTGATGGGAACGCCGGCGTCCATGAGGCTCAGGGTTCCGCCGCACACGCTCGCCATCGAGCTGCTGCCGTTGGACTCCAGGATGTCGGAGACGATCCGGACGGTGTAGGGGAAGTCCTCGGACTTCGGAAGCATCCCGCGCAGCGCCCGCTCCGCCAGGGCGCCGTGGCCGATCTCCCGCCGGCCGGGGCCGCGGAGCGGCTTGGTCTCGCCCACGCTGAACGGCGGGAAGTTGTAGTGGAGCATGAACCGCTTGAACGTCATGCCCGAGAGCAGCTCGAGGCGCTGCTCGTCATCGCTGGTGCCGAGGGTGACCGCCACCAGGGCCTGGGTCTCGCCGCGGGTGAAGAGCGCCGAGCCGTGGACACGGGGGAGCAGCCCCACCTCGCTGGTGATGTTCCGGACCACGTCGTGCGGACGGCCGCCGATGCGCCCACCGCTGACGGTGAGCTCGCGCATGTGGTCGTACTTGATGTCCTCGACCACGGCCTTGGCCAGCTTCTCGACCTGGGGCGTGAAGGCCTCGCCCATGTCCTGCTTCAGCCGGGCCACGGTGTCCTTCTTGGCCTGGGAGAGTGCGCCGTACCGGTCGTGCTTCTCGTGGATCTTGTAGCCAGCGACGATCGCCGGCGTGGCCAGCTCGCGCACCCGGGCGCGGAGCGACTCGTCGGCGGCGGGTGCCCGGTCGTACTCCCGGACCTGCACGCCGAGCTCGCGGCGCATCGCGTCCTGCATCTCGAGGACGGGCGCCACCGCGGCCTTGCCGAACTCCAGCGCGGCGACCATGTCCGCCTCGGAGACCTCGCTCGCGCCGCCTTCGACCATGACGATGGCGTCCTTGCTGCACGCCATGACGAGGTCCAGGTCGGACTCCGCACGCTGCTTGGCGCTGGGGTTCGCGATCAGCTGCCCGCCGACGCGGCCCACCCGGATTCCGGCGATGGGGCCGTTGAACGGGATGTTCGAGAGCATCAGCGCGGCCGAGGCGCCGGTGATGCCGTGGATGTCGCCCTCGTTCTCGGCGTCGGAGGAGATGACCCCGGCGATGACCTGGGTCTCGTAGGCGTAGCCGTCGGGGAACAGCGGACGGCAGCTGCGATCCACGAGGCGAGAGGTCAGCGTTTCCTTCTCGGTCAGCCGGCCCTCGCGGCGGAAGTAGCTCCCCGGGATGCGACCGGCGGAGTACAGCTTCTCCTGGTACTCGACGGTGAGCGGGAGGAAGTCGACGTCCTTCTTCTCCTTCGCGCTGACCGCGGTGACGAGAATGATGGTGTCGCCGTAGCGGACGGTGACGGACCCATCGGCCTGCTTGGCCAGCTTGCCGGTCTCGAGGACCAGCTCGTTGTCGCCGACCCGGACGCTCTTCTTCAGATGCATGTGATTCGTTCCTTGCTCGGGCACGGGCCGGGGTGACTCTCGGGTTTGGTCCCGCCCAGGTGACAAGGAACTTTCAGTCTCTGACCGCAGCCGCCGACGACGACCCCGTGTCGGCGGTTCCGAACGGAAACCGGAAACTCCTCTCCCTGGGGAGACGGGAGGCGCCGGCGCTCCGTGCCGCGCCGGCGAGTGATGTCGAACTGCGCTTACTTCCGGATGCCCAGACCTTCGATGAGCTTCCGGTACCGCGTGTTGTCCTTCGTCTTGAGGTAGTCGAGCAGCCGGCGACGCTGGCCGACGAGCTTCAGCAGGCCCCGGCGGCTGTGGAAGTCCTTCTTGTGCGTCTTGAAGTGCTCGGTGAGCATGTTGATGCGCTCGGAGAGCAGCGCGACCTGCACCTCAGGTGAACCGGTGTCGGTCTCGTGGGTGCGGTACTGCTGGACGACGGCTGTCTTGCGCTCGCTGAGAACTGCCATGTTCGGTGCTCCGTCCCGCTCCGGGGTTGTTCCTGACTGACCATCCTCGGGACGCTGAGTCGGACGTCCGCGGAGGGGTGCAGGCGCCGGGACCCGGGGGGTCGCGGGCTTATAGGCGCCTCGACCCTGGATTGCAATCTCACGGAACGGCTGGCGAAAGCCGGGGGCAGCGCCTCGCGCGCCCGCCCCTCCGGGGCGCCCCTCCACGAGCGTCCCGGAAGCGAGAAGGGGCACTCTCGCCTGGTGCGATGACAACGGATATGTCAACGTCGATGTACTTGACGGCGGACGAGGGGAGCCGCCGAGGGGGGATGGAGCGCCATGCGCCACGCATGGGTGTTTCTGACCATTCTCGGTAGCGGAACCGGAGCCCTCGGGCAGGAGCGGCCAGGCGCCGGAGAGATCCTCATCGACTCCACCGGACCCAACGCCCACCACGAGCGTCGTTCCGTCCCCCTGCCCCCGGAGGGCCCGGGCCGCGACGCGTTCCTGCGCGAGTTCGTCGTCGTCGACGTTCAGTCCAACTCGACCCGCATCGGTGACCGCGCGCTGTCGGCGAGCGAGTTCTACACCCGGGTGGAGCGCACCGACCTCGCGGCCCAGGCCGAGGATCAGACCCGGAAGCGTGTCTGGCTGATGGCCGGAGGGGGTCTGCTCGCCGCGGTCGGTGTGGCGGCCGGGCTGGTGGTGATGGGGAACGCCAAGAACACCAACGACCCGAGCTGCGCGCGGGACATCTTCACCCAGAACGCCTGCGTCGACTCGAGCACCAGCGCCACCAGCGCCGGGGCGATCATCCTCGGCGCGGGCCTGGTCCTCGGAGCCGGCCTGGTCACCTGGGGAGCGCTCGTCCCGGACATGGTGACCACTCCGACCGAGACAGTGCGGCTCGCGGCGGACTACAACCTCGCGCTCTCGCGGAAGCACGGCGCGACCGGCGCGAAGCTGCAGCTCATCCCGTCCCTCGCCCCAGGACAGGCCGGGCTCCTGGCCCGGCTCGTGTTCTAGGACGGCAATCCAGATGACGAGGAGTCCACACGGAATGGAGCGTCGAGGCGTGCGCGCGTGGGTCGTGACATGGGTCCTGGGAGCAACGGCGCCGGTCCTGGCGGCGCCACAGCCGGAGCCGCAGCCGGAGCGGCCACCGGAGCTGGTCCAGCCGAGGCAGCCCGACGCCTCTCCGGTGCCGGCGGAGCCGAAGCAGCCGGAGGTCGTCATCGACGTGAAGCAGCCCGAGCGCGAGTGGAGCACGGGCATCGAGAAGCCTCCTGCCGGACCGGGGCGAGACGCGTTCGACGCGCAGGCCATCTCGGTCGACGCCATCCTCAACGAGGTGAAGCGCAAGGGACAGCCGCTGGCCGCCTCGGAGTTCTACCGGCTGGCGGGTCGCCCGGACCTCGTGAAGTGGTCGGAGGATCGCAGCCGGCAACGCACCTGGCTCATCGCCAGCGGGACCGTCATCGCCCTCGCCGGCGTGGTGACCGGCGTCTTCGTCATGGGCACCGGACCGGACACCAGCTCTCCCGAGTGCCAGACCACCCACTACGAGGACTACAGCGCCTGCCTGGACCGGGCGAGCAAGGCCCAGATGACGGGCGCGTTCATCCTCGGCGCGAGCCTGGCCGTCGGCGGCGTGCTCTTCGTCTGGGGGATGAACATCCCGGAGATGGTCACCCCCGCCGAGGACACGCTGAAGATGGCCACCGAGTACAACCGGACGCTCTCGGTGAAGAACGGCGGTTCCCCGCCCTCGAGCAAGGTCCAGTTCCGGATCGTTCCGTCGGTCGCGCCCGGCTACGCAGGGCTGACCGCACGCCTCACGTTCTGAGCAGGGCCCGCCCCTGCTAGCCCGCCCCGGCGGGCTCGGGCGCGCCCGGCGCGGCGAAGAGCCACACCCGCACGCCCTCGCGTGCGCCACGCAGCGGCGGCCGCGACTCGAACACCACCGTCAGCTGCTGGCGCCGGGGGCGGGTGTCGCTCGCCATGGCCCCGCGCAGCTTCGGGTAGAGGGTGAGGAGCGTCTGGAGAACCTCGCCCACGCCCGCGCCGGCCGGGACGCCGAGGTCCAGCTTGTGCTTTCCGTCCACCGCGGCCCGCAGCGTGGATGGGACCAGAACGGTCACGTTCACCGGGGAGCCACCACCCGGACGTAGCTCAGCCGGCCCTCGTGCACGTCGCCCACCGCGAGCAGCGTGCCCGCCGGGCCCAGCACCCGCACCCGGCCCTCGGGCGCCGACGACCCCAGCACGAGCGGCACGCCGTGGAGGACCCGCACCACGTCCGTCGCCGGGACGAGCACCACCGGCAGATCGGGCAGCGCATCCGCCATGGAGACGATGCGCCCTTCCAGCTGGGCCCGGCCCGTGGGCCCGGCGACCCCGAGGGCCTCCACGGCCGACAGCGGGACGGCACGGTCGATCGCGAAGTGGCCGCTGGCGGTGCGCCGCAGGCTCTTCAGGGTGCCGCCGCACCCCACGGCAGCTCCGAGGTCCTCGGCCAGCGTGCGAACGAAGAAGCCCTTCGAGCAGCGAACGGAGAGCGTGCACTCCGAGGCCGAGAAGTCCCGCAGGACGAGCGAAAACACGGTGACCTGCCTCGGCGTGCGCTCCACGGACTCGCCCGCCCGGGCGCGCTCGTAGAGCCGCTTCCCCTTCACCTTCACCGCCGAGTACATCGGCGGCAGCTGGGAGAACGTTCCGCGGAAGCGCTCCAGCGCGGCCTCGAGCAGCTCCATGGAGAGCGGGGGAACCGGCCTGGATTCCAGGATGGTGCCGGTGACGTCCTGGGTGTCGGTCACCACCCCCAGCCGCACCACCGCGTCGTACGACTTGTCGCTCTCGGTGAGCAGACCCGCGAGCTTGGTGGCCTCACCGAGACAGACCGGGAGGACGCCGGTGGCCATCGGATCCAGCGTTCCGGTGTGACCGGCGCGCTTGCTGCCCAGCGCCGCCTTGACCCGCCGGACCACCTCGAACGAGGTGGGGCCCTGGGGCTTGTCGATGACCAGAACGCCGTTCATGAAGGAGGGGGCGATGTCGTCTGTCCCGGAGTGTAACGCTCCGGCCAGACCTCACCATCCCTCTTTCGTCTTCACTTCCCGGAGCAGGCGGTCGATCTTGTCTCCCTCGCCCACGCTCTTGTCGAAGACGAAGAAGACCTCGGGGGAGACCCGGAGCTTCACCCGCGCAGTCACCTCGCGGCGGACGAACCCCTTGGCGGCGTCCAGGCCAGCCTGGGTCTCCTTGCGCTCGGCCTCGGTCCCGAGCGACGACCAGAAGACCTTCGCCACCCGGAGGTCCGGGCTCATCTTCACCCCGGTGATGGTGATGTACCCGATGCGAGGGTCTCGCAGCTCGCCCCGGGACAGCAGCTCGCCGACCGCAGCCTGGACCTCGGTCGCCACCCGCTCTGGCCGTCCGGGGACGCTCATGACTCACCCCCCCGCACTCAGGGCTTCTCCCACTCGCGCTTGTTCCGAAGCTTGCGGGCGCGGGCCCGCGCCTCGGAGAGGCTGAGGTCTCCCCCACCCCGCGACCCGGGTCGCCCCTGCACCAGCGCGCCCGGGCGGCGGTCCCAGTCCGCCATCCCCTCGGCCTCGGCCAGGCTCCGGTCCTCGCGCGCAAAGGGAAGCTCCAGCGTGCTGCCGTCGTCCGGAGGTGCGTTCCCGCCGAAGAGCTGGTCGCCAAAGGCGAGGATCTCCAGCTCCCGGCGGATGAGCGGGGCGACGTACATCTCCTCGACGAAGTGGATCATCTTCTGGATCTGCTCGTCGACGTGAGCGCGGTCGGCGCTCACCACGGCCAGCGCGATGGTGGCCCGCTGCCAGAGGTCCTGGTCCTCCACCTCGGCGACCGAGACGTTGAACCGGGCCTTCAGCCGGTCGGTGATCCGGCGGAGCACCTGTCGCTTGGACTTCAGCGAGCCGGAGTCCGAGATCTGCAAGGTGAGGCGTGCGACGCCGACGAACATGGCTGCACCTCCCCTCGGGGTCGAGGGGTGGCCCACCTCTAGAAGAGGCTGGGCCGGGTCTCCTCGATCTCGAAGGCCTCGATCACGTCGAGGTTCTTGAAGTCGGTGAAGCCTTCCACACCGACACCGCACTCGAAGCCCTTCTCCACCTCGCGCACGTCGTCCTTGAAGCGCTTCAGGCTGTTCACCTTGCCCGCGCCCACCTGCTTCCCCTCGCGGACGATCCGCACCTGCGCGCCGCGGCGCATGAGGCCGTCGAGGACCGCCACGCCGGCGATCGTCCCCAGCCGCGGAACGTTGAAGGTGTTGCGCACCTCGGCCCGGCCGAGCTTCTTCTCGGTCCGGATGGGCTCGAGCAGGCCGGTCATGGCCTCCTTCACCCCGTCGATGAGCTCGTAGATGATGGAGTAGGTGTAGATCGGGACGCCCTCGGCCTTCGCCGCCGCCTCGGAGCCGCTCTCGGGCTTCACGTTGAAGCCGATCACGAGGCCCTTGCTGGCCGCGGCGAGCATCACGTCCGACTCGGTCATCGCGCCGACGCCCTTGTGGATGATGTCCACGCCGACCTTGGGGTTGGCGAGCTTGGACACCGCCTGGGCCACGGCCTCGACCGAGCCCTGCACGTCGCCCTTGAGGACGATGCGGATCTCCTTCGCCTCGCCGGTGCGAGCGCGCTGGAGCAGCGTCTCCAGGGACTCCTTCACGTTCTTGCCCAGCTCCACCTGCCTCTCCTTGAGGCTGCGGTGCTCGGCGATCTCCTTGGCCGACTTCTCGTCGTCGACGACGTTCAGGACGTCGCCGGCGGTGGGCACGCCGGACAGGCCGACCACCTCGGCGGGATAGCCCGGGGTGACTTCCTTCACCGGCTGGCCGCGGCCGTCCTTCATCGCCCGGAGGCGGCCATAGTGGGTGCCGCTCACGATGGCGTCGCCGGTCCGCAGCGTGCCCTCGCGCACCAGCACGGTGGCCACGGGACCGCGGCCCTTCTCCAGCTTCGCCTCGATGATCGCGCCGACCGCCGGACGGTTGGGGTTGGCGGTGAGCTCGAGCACCTCGGCCTGGAGGAGCACGTTCTCGAGGAGGAGGTCCACGCCCTCCTTCGTTCGCGCCGAGACCGGCACCATGATGGTGTCGCCGCCCCAATCCTCGGGGACCAGCTCCTGGGCGGCGAGGTCCTTCTTCACCCGATCCGGGTTGGCGCCGGCGACGTCGATCTTGTTGATGGCGACGACGATGGGGACCTTCGCCGCCTTGGCGTGACTGATGGCCTCGAGGGTCTGGGGCATCACGCCGTCGTCGGCTGCCACCACCAGGATGACCAGGTCGGTGACGTTCGCCCCGCGGGCGCGCATGGCGGTGAACGCCTCGTGACCCGGCGTGTCGAGGAAGGTGATGTCGCCCTTGGGCGTCGCCACCGAGTACGCACCGATGTGCTGGGTGATGCCGCCGGCCTCTCCCGCCGCCACATTGGCCTGGCGGATGGCATCGAGCAGCGAGGTCTTTCCGTGATCGACGTGGCCCATCACGGTGATCACCGGCGGGCGTGAACGCTCGTCCTGCGGACGCTCCTCCACCTCGGGGAGATGGTCCTCGACCTCGAACCCGACCTTCTCCACCTTCCAGCCGTAGTCGCTGGCGATGATGCCGGCGGTATCCGCGTCGACCAGCTGGTTGGCGGTGGCCATGGTGCCTCCGGCCATCAGCTTGCGGATGATCTCCGTCGTCTTGACGCCCATCCGCTGCCCGAGGTCGGAGACGCTGATTCCCTCCTCGAGGCGGATGATCTTCTTCTCTTCGGCCATTTCGGTGATCTGAGTCTTCTGACCCTTCTTGGTCGGCTTCTTCTTCTTGCCGCGAACGGGGATCTGGACCCGGCCCCAGAGCAGGTTGTCCATCTCCTGCTTGACCTGGGTCCCGTCACGCTCGGTGGCGCGCTTCTTCCCCCGCTGGGTGTCTTCCTTCTTCTTCGTGACGTCGACGAACTCGCGGCCGCGGCCGAGATGGTCGGGGACCACCTTGAACTCGCGGACCTCGCCGATGGCCTTGCGACCCGGGGCGACGGGGATGTTCTTGTGCGCGGTGGACGACGGCGTCACCCGGCGGAACGGCACGGTCGGACGGCTGATGACCACGGCCTGGGTCGCGGTGGGCCGCATCGCGCGCGGGTCCGACGGCTGACCCGAGGGGGTCTGGGCGCCCGGACCGGTCGGCCCTCCCCGGCCGCCGGGGCGGGACGGCCCACCCGGACGGGTCTGGACGCCGGGGCGCGGCGGCATCCCGCCGGTGCGACCCTGCGCCGGGCCACGCGCCGGAATTCCGGAGCGAAGTCCGGCCGGAGCCGAGCCCGGGCGAACCAGAGGCGGCGAGCCGGGGCGCGCGCCCTGGGGAGGGGGCTTGGAGATGATCTGCGCCGGACGGAACGCCTGCGCGCCGGCGCGGAGCGGAGGCCGGGCGGCGGGCGGTGCCGCGGCGGGAACGTGGGGAGCGGCCTCGGGCGCGACCTCGCTGGGAGCGGCCGGAGCGGCGGGCGGCTCGGGCGGGGCCTCGGGCGCGTGCACCGGCTCCGCGGCGGGCGCTGCGGCGACCGGCTCGGGGGCACCGGAGACGGGAGCCTCGGGGGCGGCGGGCGCCTCCGGAACCGGGGCGGGCGCGGGGGCCGTCTCGGCCTCGGGGACGGCGCCCACCGGCTCGTGGGCGGGGGCGGCGGCGGGCTCGGGCTGGTGGCCGTTGGTGTGCGGAATCTCGGGTCCGGGGGCGCGGCGCCTGACGACGAAGCCCTTGGCGGTCGCGGGCGGCGGGGCCGCGCGCGGCTTCCGCTTCTCGACGATCCGCTGGACCGCAGACGTGGCCTGGTCGTCCTCGAGCGAGCTCGAGTGGCTCTTCACGTCGTAGCCGAGCGCTGCCAGCTCGGTGACGACCTCCTTGTTGTCGAGATCGATGCCGAAGGCCTTCAGCTCCTTCGCGATCTCGTGAACCCGCTTCTTCGACATCCAGACCCCTTCGAAACGCTGCCTTCTACTCCACCGCGCCCTGGACTTCACCGCTCGGAGGCTTCGAGCTCCCTCTGCACCGCCTCCAGCCCACCGGTCATCCGCCCCCGGAAGGCCCGGCCCAGCGACCTGCGCTTCACCGCTGCGGTCAGACACCCCGGTCCGCAGAGGTAAGCGCCCCGTCCTGGCGCTCGTCGGTCTCGGTCCCACAAGAGCTCGCCCTCGCTCGACAGGCAGAGCCGCCTCAATTCACGCTGGGGACGCCTGGTCCCGCACCCGATGCACGTTCGTCCGGGCTCCCTGCTCAGGGCGCTTTCGCCTCCTCGGTGGACGGGGGAGCGGATGCCGAGGCACCCAGGGCGGCGCGCTCGGCGTCGAGCTCGGCGCGCAGCTTTGCCTCCTCTAACAGGTAGCTCTCCGCGGCGCTCTTCAGCTGCCGGGCCTTCTTGATCCCGATGGCGGGAACGTCGCCCAGCTTCGTGATGTCGGTCTCCCGGGCCAGATCCTCCGGCGTCTTGTACCCGGAGAGGGCCAGTGACTCGACGGTCTTCTCGCTCATCCCCCGGACGCGCATCATCCGCTCGGCGGGCGAGAGCTCGTCGGGGTGGCGGCGGGCCTCGATGGCGCGGGCCTGCTCCCGCTCCATCTCCAGGCGGCGGAGCTCGATCTCGTCGTCCACCATCTGCTTCTTGGCCTGCTCCTGCATCGCCGGGATGCGCGCCGGGTCGAGGCCGGGGATCTGCGCGAGGACCTCCGGGGAGGCCTCGGAGACGTCGCGGGCCTGGCGGAAGCCATGGGCGTAGAGGGTCTCCACCAGCATCTCGCTGACGCCGGGGAGCGCGCCGAGGGACCGGGTGGCGAACTCCCGCATCTCGCGGACGCGCGTCTCGCTGTTGATGTCCAGCTTCCAGCCGGTGAGCTGGGCCGCCAGGCGCACGTTCTGCCCGCGCCGGCCGATGGCCAAGGACAGCTGGTCGTCGGGGACGATGAGCTCCATCGCGTGGTTGGCCTCGTCGATGATGACCCGGGCCACCTCGGCGGGGGCGAGCGCGGCGCAGACGAAGCGGGCCGGGTCCTCGTCCCAGGGCACGATGTCGATCTTCTCGCCCCGGAGCTCCTGGACGACCGCCTGCACCCGGCTGCCCTTCATGCCCACGCAGGCGCCGACCGGATCCACGTCCGCGTCGCGGCTGCTGACGGCGATCTTCGCCCGGCCGCCGGGCTCGCGGGCCGCGGCCTCGATGACCACGATGCCCTCGGCGATCTCCGGGACCTCCATCTCGAACAGCTTGGTGAGGAGGTTCACGCTGGCCCGGGACAGGATGATCTGCGGGCCCTTCGACTCGCGGAGCACGTCCAGCACGTAGGCCTGCACCCGGTCACCGGCGCGGTAGGTCTCGCGCGGAACCTGCTCGCGCACCGGGAGCACCGCCTCGGCGCGGCCGAGGTCGACGATGATGTTGCCGCGCTCGAACCGCCGGGCGATGCCGGTGACGATCTCGTTCCTGCGGTCCTTGTACTCGTTGTAGACGTTCTCCCGCTCTGCATCGCGGGTCCGCTGGAGGATGACCTGCTTCGCGGTCTGCGCGGCGATGCGGCCGAAGCCGTGCCGGAAGGTCCGCAGCTTCAGAATGTCGCCGTACTGGTCGTCCTGGGCCTTGGCCTCGGCGGCGTCCTCGTCACGGTAGAAGATCTGGAACACCAGCTCGTCGCCGGGCTCGACCTCCATCCCCTTCTTCCGCGCCTCGTCCAGCGTGAGCTGGTTCACCGCCTGGATCGGGTCGGTGACCTGCTCGACGACCGTGACCGCCTGGAAGAGCTCCACCACTCCCTTGTCGGTCTCGTACTTCGCCTCGAGGCTCCGGTCCTGGCCGAAGTGCTTCTTGGCCGCGGTCTGCATCGCGTCTTCGAGGGTCGCGACGAGCACGCTCTTGTCGATTCCCTTGTCCTTGGCCACCTGCTCCAGGACCAGGTTGAGGTTGACGGACGGAGTGCTGGGCGTCGCCATTGGGGGTTCCGTTTCCTACCAGGGAGATGTCTGTCAGAACTCGAAGTCGAGGTTCGCCTTGGCGATGTCGCGGATGGGGATCTGGAATGCCCCGCCGCCCTCGACCTGCACGGTGATGTCCGACCCGCTCGACTGAACCAGCGTGCCGGTGAAGCTCTTGCGTGGCGGCGTCCCGACGGGGCCGAAGGTCTTCACCTTCACCCGCTTGCCCACCACCTTCGCGAAGTGGTCCGGGCGCCGGAGCGGCCGGTTGATGCCGGGGCTGCTGACCTCCAGCGCGTAGGCGTGAGGGACCAGGTCCTCCACCTCGAGGGCCGTCTCCACCGCGTGCGAGACCTTCGCGCACTCCTCGAGGCCGATCCCACCGTCCTTCGACATCGGGTCACGGCCCGGGCGGTCGATGAAGAGGCGAACCACCCAGCCCTGGGGCTCACGGACGTACTCGAGCTCCACCAGGTCGAACCCCTCGGCGCGGACGAGCGGGTCCACCAGCGCCTCGGCGCGGGACACGACGTCCTGTCGATGGGTGCTCTCGGCCATGCATGAACCCCAGAAACGAAAAAAGCGGGCACGGGGCCCACTTTTCGAGTGCTGCAGCTTCGAAAAATGTCGCCGCGCTGCCTACCACGTGGGCCCGCACGGGCGCAAGGCGATCAGGGCCAGCCCCGCCGCGGAACTGCCCGGAGTTCGGGCAGATTCAAGCGGAGGGCCGAGGCCTCAAGGCGCGGCTCACCACTCCAGCGGGGGCTGCGGGCCGGGAACGATGCCGGCGATGTCCGGATCGACCCCAGACTCGGGGCTCGGACGCTCCGCCTTTTCCCGCTTCCGCTGCTCGCGCTTCTCCGCCTTCTCGCGTTGCTTCTGCTGGCGGGCGAGCTCTTTCAGGCGCTTGGTGGCTCCAGGTGCAGCGATGGCGAACCTCCTCGAGGTTTGAACGAACCTTTCACATGCCCGCTGGACCGTGGCCTGTCAACGAGCGGCGGGCCAGCGCACCCCGCCGTGGCGAGGTTACAGTCGGGCGCCGACACCCATTTTTCGACAAACCCCATGCTGATCGCCGCCGCCCAGATGGTCTCCGGCCCGGACCGGACGAAGAACCTCGAGGTTGCCACCCGGCTCGTCCGGCGAGCGGTCGAGCGAGGTGCTTCCCTGGTGGGCCTCCCCGAGAACGTGGCCTGGATGGGGTCCGAGAAGGACCGCCCGGGCGCGGCGGAGCGCCTGGACGGGCCGAGCCTGACCCGGTTCGCCGAGCTCGCCCGGGAGCTGCGCGTCCACCTTCTCGCCGGGTCCATCATGGAGGCCGGCGCGCCCGGAGGCCGCGTCTACAACACCAGCGTCCTGCTCGGGCCGGAGGGGCAGTCGCTGGCCGTCTACCGGAAGATTCACCTCTTCGACGCCGAGGTGGGCGACGGCGCGACCTACCGCGAGTCGGACACGGTGGCCCCCGGCGAGGTGCCGGTGACGGCCGAGACGCCACTCGGCGTGGTGGGGCTCACCATCTGCTACGACCTGCGCTTCCCCGAGCTCTACCGCGCCCTGGCCGGCGCCGGCGCGACGCTGCTCACCGTCCCGGCGGCGTTCACGCTCATGACCGGGAAGGACCACTGGGAGGTCCTGCTCCGGGCCCGCGCCATCGAGAACCAGGCCTACGTTCTCGCACCTGCTCAGGGGGGCCGGCACACGGATCAGCGGGTGACCTACGGGCACGCGATGGTCGTGGACCCCTGGGGGCTGGTGGTGGCCCGGGCCTCGGACGGCGAGGGGCTGGCACTGGCCGAGGTGGACCTCGAGGTGCTCGCCCGGGTACGCCGGAACCTCCCCGCGCTGCGTCATCGCCGGCTCGGGGGGTGAGCGCCGGACAGGACGGGCTGCAGTACACTCGAGCTAAGGAAGTGCCTCGCCCCTGGATTCCGATGGCGTTGTGCCTGTCGCTGTTCGTGTGCGCTCCGGCGTGTCGCCGTGACGCCCAGGCTCCGCCCGCGCCGCCGGCTCCGAAGCAGTCCGCACGGGCGACCCTGGTCCAGGTGAAGGGGGCGGTCTCGGTGAAGCGGGCCACCGGGGACGAGTGGCTCGGGGCGGTGAACGGCACCGTTCTCTACGACGACGACAAGCTTCGCACCGAGCGGGGCGGCTCGGCCGAGCTGCACTTCCCCTCCGGGACGGTGGTGGTCGTGTCCGAGGACACGCTGCTCGGCATCGCCGAGACGCGCGCTGCGCCGGGGCGTCCCCAGGCGGACGTCACGGTGCTCCGCGGCGCGGTCGACGCCACCCTCGACCGGCCGGCGAACCAGTCCCTCACGGTCGGCACGCCGGCGGCGACGGTGCGCGCCGGACGGGAGATCGTCTTCCAGTGAGCCCGGCCCTCTCAGCCGCGCTCGCGCTCCTGGTGGCGGTTGCCACCAACCCGCCGGCTCCGGGCGAGACCGTGGTCCGCCCCGGCGAATCGCTGGCGCAGCTCGCGGCGCGCACGCTGGGAAGCGAGGGCGCCGGGCCGGAGCTCCTCGCCTTCAACCACCTCGACGGCGTGCCGTCCGCGGGCACGCAGGTCCAGGTGCCGGGGCCCGAGCGCGCCCGCGCGGTTGCCGCCATCGGGTCGGCCCGCAGCGCCATCGGGCAGGCACCGGCGGGGAGCGCGCGCACCGAGGCGGAGGCCCGCCTGGCCGAGGCCGAGTCCCTGCTGGCCCGGGCCCGCTACGCCGAGGCGGCGGCGCAGGCCGACGGGGCCTGGAAGCTGCTGTCCGACGCGCGCGAGGAGCGCTCGCACTTCGCGGTCGCCGTCGAGCCGGACGGCCGGACCCGCGTCGCGGTGCGGGAGGGTGTGCCGGTGCGGGTGGAGGCCCAGGGTCGGACCCGGGCGGTGCGGGCCGGGGAGACGCTCACCGTCGTGCGGGGCGAGCCCCCGGGGACCCCGCAGCTCGACGCACCCGGCTCGACCACCACCGCCGAGCCCCCGATCCTCATCTCGCCCGAGCCGGGGCTGAAGCTCGCCCTCGAGCCGGCGCCGGGAGGCCTCGGGCCAGTCCGGTTCGCCTGGAAGCCGGTCCCCGACGCCGTGGGCTATGTGCTGGAGCTCGCCGGCCCGAGGAAGCAGAGCCTCCGGAGCGCCCAGCCGCTGGTGACGGTGCCGGGGCTCCCCGCGGGCAAGTACCGGTGGACGGTGCGGGCCGTGCTTCCGGACGGTTCGTTCGGACCGTCGGCCACCCGTGCCGTGCAGCTCGTCCCGGGGCGCATCAAGCTCGAGGTGAAGGAGACTCCCTGGCAGTGAGGCTCTTCACCGCGATCTTCCTCCTGATGCTCGGCGTGGCCCTGGTGTCGACGGGCCTGGTGGGGCTCCTCGTGCTCTCCGACACGCGCGAGCTCCTCACCCGGGACGCGCAGGAGCTCGCCGCCGAGCGCGTGGCGCAGGTCTCGCTCAAGGCGTCCGCCGCCCTGGATGCGCCGGTGCGCGCGACGACCGCGCTGGCCCGGGTGCCTGGCTTCCTCTCGCTGCCGCAGGCCGAGCGGCGTGCGCACCTGGCGGCGGTCCTCACCGAGCGGCGGGACCTCACCGCGGTGACCGTCTTCTCCGCCCGCGGCGAGCGATTCCCGGGCCTGCAGGCCTTCGCGGTGAAGGACCTCCCGCCCACCGAGGTGGCCGAGCACGAGGCACGCGCGCGGGCGCTCCTCGGCCCCGGGACGGAGACGGTGCGCTGGAGCCGGGCGACCATCCTCCCCGGCCGGCCGCCCAGCATCACCTTCGTCTTCCCGCTCGGCGATCCGGCGCGGGGCTACGTCGCCGCCGAGCTCTCGCTGGCCGGGCTCGGACGCGCGCTCGAGGCCGAGCACGTGGGCAGCACCGGGTTCGCCTACGTGGTGGACGCCGACGGCCGGCTCCTCGCCGGTCCCCCCGAGCGGGTGCACGCCGGAGAGGACGTGTCCGCTCGGCCCGCGGTGGCCCCGGCGCTGAGGATGCTGAAGGCCTCGCCGGAGCGCGAGGTGACGTGGGTCGGCAACTTCGGCGAGGGCGAGGGACGGGTGGTCGCGGCCTCGGCGGTCATCCCCGGCCCGGGCTGGGCGGTGGTGAGCGAGCAGCCCCTGGACGCGGCCTACACCCAGGTGCACCTGATGCAGCGGCGCATCGGGGTGGGGCTGGTGGCCGCGGCGGGCGTGGCGCTGCTCCTGGCGCTGGTCTTCTCCCGTGGGCTGACCCGGCCGCTGAAGGGCTTCACCCGCGGCGCGCTGGAGATTGCCCGGGGCGAGTTCGGGACCCAGGTGAAGGTGGAGACGCGCAACGAGCTGGGCGAGCTGGCCAGCACCTTCAACTACATGAGCCAGCAGCTGCTGGCCTACGACAAGGAGAACCGCGGGCTCTACGAGTCGCTGGAGCGCGGCTATCTCGAGACCATCCTCGCGCTGGCGAACAGCATCGACAGCAAGGACGCCTACACCCGCGGGCACAGCCAGCGCGTCGGCGACATGGCCGCCGAGATCGGCCGCGAGCTCGGGCTCCCCGAGCGGGACGTGAAGCAGCTGCGCTACGGCGGCATCCTCCACGACATCGGGAAGATCGGCATCACCGAGAGCATCCTCTGCAAGCAGAGCCAGCTCACCCCGGACGAGATGTCGGTGATGCGCGAGCACCCGGCGATCGGCGCCTCCATCGTCGGGCCGGTGACCTTCCTCGGGACGGCGCGCGACGCGGTGCGGAGCCACCACGAGAAGTGGAACGGGACCGGCTACCCCGAGGGGCTGAAGGGCCAGCAGATCCCCCTCATCGCCCGGGTGGTGGCGTGCGCGGACACCTGGGACGCCTGCACCTCGACCCGACCGTACCAGCGTGCGATGGGCACGCACGCGGCGATGGACGTCATGAACCGGCTGCGAGGCGTGTCGCTCGACCCCGACGTGGTGGACGCGCTCGCCCGGGTGCTGGAGAAGAAGGGCGCGTTCGCCGAGCCACCTTCGCGGGCGGCGGTGCCGCTTGCATCGTGAGCTCCGTGGCGCCATGGACCCCGGTATGAGCTTCTGGGACAAGCTGAAGCCGACTGCACCGACCCCGCCCGCCGCCATCGGCACCGATGTGACCAGCGACGGGAAGGTGCTCCGCCTGCACTGGGAGGACGGCAAGCGGACCGCGTCGACGGCGCGCTCGCTCCGCCTCGCCTGCCCCTGCGCCGCGTGCGTGGACGAGTGGACCAACGCGCGGACCCTGGACCCGGAATCGGTGTCGGAGAGCCTCACCATCCGCGAGGTGGCGCCGGTGGGGAACTACGCCCTCCGGCTGGTCTTCAGCGATCAGCACCAGACCGGCATCTACCCGTGGAAGGTGCTGCGCGAGGTGACCGAGCGCGCACCCGCGCCGAGCTGAGGCCAGGAGCGATGAGCAAGCCACCCGACGAGGAAGAGGATCAGATCTTCTCCGGCAAGGCGCTCGGCGAGGACGGTGCGCTCAAGCCAGCGCAGAGCGCGCCCCTGCTGAACGAGGTCCCCGCGGCCCGGTCCCGGCCGGGCCCCGCGCCCTCCCCCGCCCCACCGATGCCGGGGGCCTCGCTCCTCGACGATCCGGCGTGGGAGCCGTCGTTCGTCTCGATCCCTCCACGGGTTCACGACGTGCGGCCCTCCGGAGTGGAGCTCGCCGAGACCCGGCCGCCGCCGGAGACCTCGGACTTCGTCGCTCCGCGGCGCGGGAAGCCGCTGAGCTTCGGTTCGCCGGACATCGACTGGCGGAAGTGGGTGGTGCGGGTGGCGGTCCTGGCCGTGGTGGCGGCCGGCGCATGGGCGGTGGTGACGGGCAAGGTCTCGCTGGGGAAGCTCTCGGTGGATCTGCTGCGCTCCGGGAAGAAGCAGGAGGAGGTCACCGAGAAGCGGGAGGGAACTCCTGCGCCAACGCTGCTGGTCCTGAGCGATCCGGCCGGTGCGACGGTTCTGGTCGGCGGGACGGAGGTCGGCGTGACGCCCTGGGCCGGCGACAACGTCTGGCCGACGAAGGAGCCCCTCCGGGTCGAGGTGCGCAAGGCGGGGTACCGGTCGTGGGTGGGGCTCACCCAGGGCGGGCAGCAGGCGACGCTCGAGGCGAATCTCAAGAAGAGATGACTGCGGCCCCTGGGGGACGCGGGACCGGACGGGGACCCTTCTCGTCGCGCGCGCGCCCGAGCATCGTCGCCGTCCCCACGACAGATGCCCGCAGGCTCGGCAGAGGCACGGCCACCGCGAGCGCCACGAGCCCGCGCAGGCCAGCGCGGAACGACCCGCCGCGGCCGGGCTCCCCGGCTTCCGCGTCGCCTACGGGCCTCCCTCGATCCCCCCAAACCATCCAGCGACACTCGTCGGCCCCGCGGAGGCCTCCCCTCGTCGCAGCCGCCCTCAGCGCACCACCTGCAACCAGCTCCGGGGCGTGAACCGGGTCCGCTCCTCGAGGAACCCCTGCTGCAGCCTCACCGAGCCGGCCTCGTCGTCGCCCGCGGGCCAGCGCGCCGCCCTGTCCGGGAACGTCAGCCCCGTCACCAGGAGCGCCAGCGGCGTCCCTGCTCCACCGAACCGCCGCAGGTCGACGAGGAACTCCCGCGTCCGTGTCCCCGACGGACTCACGTTCCCGATCCATCCCTCGATGCTCCGGAGCTCCTTGCGACACGTCTCGGCCGCGGGCGCGCTCGAGGGATCCCGGCAGGTGAACGTGAACTGCCGCGTGCGCGTGCACGCACCGTCTGCCGCGCATCGGAACTCCCCCGTGCCCAGCGCCGCCGAGGCGTGGAGCACCCAGATCCGGTCCGCCGCTCCGACCACCAGGCTGGAGATGCCCGGACCGTCGAGCTCCACTGCGACCGCGAGCACGTCGCCGCGCCGCCCGAGTCGCACCCGCATCCCGTCGACCTTGACCTCGCGCGCGCCCTTCCATTCCGCCGGATCGACCCGTCCGTCGGGCACCACGTCACGGCCGAGCGCCGGGATGTCTCCGGAGGGCGCCGCCGCGATCAGCGCCGCGCCGAGGAGGGCCCACATGGCGAGGCGACTACGACTTGATGAGCCGCAGGTGCGAGCGGCCGCGCGGCTCGTCTTCGCTCTGCGAGTCGTTCGACTTCCGCTCGCCATCCACCTCGCGGAGCGCCACCGATCGCGCCTCCAGGGGGGGCCTGGCATGAGCTGCGGCGCGGAGCGTCGGCGGCGGGATCTGCGTCAGCTCGGTAGGCATGTCCTCGGGGAACATCCAGAACTCGTGCGTCACCTTGCTGGTGATGGCGAAGAGCGCGCTCCAGGGAACCGCCACGGTGAAGCGCTTCCCGCTGAAGCTCAGCGTGCTCCGTAGCCCCCACTCACCCACGCTCAGGTCGGGCGGAACGAACTTGTAGCTGAGGTGGAGCCGGAGGTGGGACTCGCAGCGGAGGTCGGCAGGAACGAGCACTCCGGCACGCCGGGCGTCCAGATGGACCATGACCAGCCCACGGTCCAGGGCGGCAAGCAGGCGGTCCTTCTTCTCGGAGGCTCGATCGTCCATCCCCGGATCCCGGTCCCTCGGGTCTAACGGCGGCGCAGGGCGCGATCCATTTCCCGTCGCGTCTCGCGCTCCTTGATGTCCTCGCGTCGGTCCTCGTGGGTCTTGCCCCGGACCAGCCCCAGCTGGACCTTGGCCTTGCCCTTCTTGAAGTAAAGCACGAGCGGGACGATGGAATAGCCCCGTTCGCGCACCTTGGCATCCCACCTGTCCAGTTCGGCCCGGTGCAGCAAGAGCTTCCGGGGGCGGACCGGGTCGTGGGGAAACGCCGCCGCCGCCCCGTACGGGGCGATGCGCAGAGAGTGAAGAAACAGCTCCCCCCCGCGGGGCTGGGCGAACGCATCCGCCATCTGGACCGCCCCCGCCCGGAGGCTCTTCACCTCGCTGCCCAGGAGCGAGAGCCCCGCCTCGAGGGTGTCCTCGATCGTGTACGAGGCGCGCGCCTTGCGGTTGGTGGCGACGACCAGCTCGCCGGGGGCTTCCTTCGAGGCCATGGGGGGCCGGCCCCTAACAGCCGACGGCGGTGTTGTCGATGAGACGGGTCGTCCCGACGAACCCAGCCACCAGGAGCCGGGCGTCGGCGCGCTCGGCCCTCGCCAGCGGCTCCAGGGTGTCCGGGGTGACCAGCTCCACGTAGTCCTCCCGCACTTCGGCAGCCCGGAGCTCGGCTCGCGCCGCCTCCCGCAGCACGTCGGCCTGCCGCTCGCCCGCCGCCCACCGGGCCCGGGCCGCCCCGAGCCCCCGGCTGAGCGCCAGGGCCCGCGTCCGTTCCACGGGCGACAGGTAGGCGTTGCGGGAGCTCATCGCCAGCCCGTCCGCTTCCCGGACGATGGGCATCCCCACCACCTCGACCCCGAGGTGAAGGTCCACCGCCAGCCGCCGGATGATCTGCAGCTGCTGCCAGTCCTTCTCCCCGAACACCGCCAGGTGAGGGCGGGCCAGCGCGAAGAGCTGCGTCACCACCGTGGCCACGCCGCGGAAATGGCCCGGCCGGCGAGCACCGCACAGGCCATCTTGGAGCTGGGCCACCTCGACGAAGGTGCGGTGCCCGGCCGGATACATCGCGCCGGACTCGGGAGCGAACACCACATCGACCCCCGTCTCGCGGCACTTCTTCAGATCCCCCTCGAGATCGCGCGGGTAGCGGGCCAGATCCTCGTTCGGCCCGAACTGCGTCGGGTTCACGAAGATGCTCACCGCGGTGAGATCCGCCCGCCCCCGGCAGGCCTCCATGAGGCTCAGGTGCCCGCGGTGGAGGAACCCCATCGTGGGCACGAGCCCCACCCGGCGGCCCTCGCGGCGCGCTGCCTCGGTCCACTCCGACAGCTCGGCCGGAGTGCGCAGGACCCGCATCAGACCGGGACGCCGTACAGCGGGCCCGCCTTCTCCTCGTCGACCGGGGCGGAGGCGGCCTTCTGGCCGGGCAGGATCCGGAGCGGCGTCTTGCTGGTGAAGGAGTGCGCGTCGTCGGGGAAGGTTCCGCCGCGGACCTCGGCGCAGAACGCCTCGGCCGCTCCGCGAATCACGCCGTACCCGTCGGCGAAGCGCTTCACGAACTTGGGCTTGAAGTCGGGGTTGAAGCCCAAGAGGTCGTAGCAGACGAGCACCTGCCCGTCGCAGTCGATGCCGGCGCCGATGCCGATGGTGGGGATGCGCAGCGACGCGGTGATGTCCCGCGCCAGCTCCTTCGGGACGCCCTCCAGCACCAGCGAGTAGCAGCCGGCCCGCTCCAGCGCCTGCGCGTCACGGAAGATGGCGCGCGCCTGCTCCTCCTCGCGACCCTGCACCACGAAGCCGCCCATCCGGTGCACCGACTGCGGCGTCAGCCCGAGGTGACCCATCACCGGGATGCCCGCGCGGACGATGGCCTCGATGGTCTCGGCGAACTCCGAGCCGCCCTCCAGCTTCACGCTGCTCGCCCCGCCCTCGGCGAGGAGCCGGCCCGCGTTCTTGACCGCCTCGGGCACGCTGGCCTGGTAGCTGAGGAACGGCAGGTCGCCCACGACGTGGGCCCGCCTCGCTCCGCGGCTCACCGCGCGGCAGTGGTACACCATCTGGTCCATGGTGACGGGCAACGTCGACTCGTTGCCCTGGACCACCATGCCCAGGCTGTCACCAACCAGGAGCACGTCGGCTCCGGCGTCGTCCAGGATGCGGGCGAAGGTGGCGTCGTAGGCCGTGACCATGGTGATTCTCTGGCCGGCCTGCTTCAGTCGCTTCAGCGTGTGGATGGTGACCTTGTCCACGGGTTCACCTCCGTCTGATCTGCGGGTTGTGGGTGCTGCGCGCTGCCTTCTCCCGACGGCAGGTTCGCCGGCCTCGCGGCTCGACGACCCAGGGAGACCCGCAATCTATCGCCACGGGAGGGCTCCCGTGCCACTGGAAACGTCCGGGGGGCTACTTGCGGACAGACAGGGGCAGGTAGTGGTGGACGCCCTTGCGCATCTTCCGGACCACGGAGACCAGGTTGTCCAGGTCGGCGGCGTTGTGCACGAAGTCGATGTCGCTGGTGTTGATCACGAGCAGCGGCGTCTCCGAGTAGTGGAAGAAGAAGTCGTTGTAGGACCGGGAGAGCGCCTCCAGGTAGTCGGAGTCGAAGTGGCGCTCGTAGTCCCGCCCCCGGCGCTTGATGCGCTGGAGCAGAACCTCCAGCCGGCACTGGAGAAAGATGACCAGGTCCGGCTGCGGCACCCGGGGGCCGAGCGCGTCGTAGACCCGGTCGTAGAGGGCCAGCTCCGCCGGCTGCAGGGTGAGGGTGGCGAAGATCCGGTCCTTGGCGAAGACGTAGTCGCTCACCGTCGCCGAGGCGAAGAGGTCGGTCTGGAGCAGCTTCTGCTGCTGCTGCCAGCGGCTGAGGAGGAAGAAGAGCTGGGTCTGGAAGGCCCAGGCGCTCCGGTCCTGGTAGAAGCGTGCGAGGAACGGGTTGTCCTCCACCTCCTCCAGGACGAGCCGACCCCCGAGGCGCTCGGCGAGGAGTCGCGCCAGGCTGGTCTTCCCCACCCCGATCGGTCCCTCGACCGCGATGTAGCGCTGGTCCAAGCCGGCGGAGTCAACCATGCCGGTCGGACTGCCTCAACGCCCCGGCCAGCCGGGCGAACTCGGCGACGTCGAGCGTCTCGGCCCGCCGCGTGGGGTCGATGCCGGCCGCCGCGAGGGCCTCCCGGACGTGGTCCGCGTCGCCGAGCTCCCTGTCGGAGCGCAGGGAGTTGAGCAGCGTCTTCCGCCGGTGGGAGAACGCGGCCTTCACCACGGTCCGGAAGAAGGGCTCGTCCGCCACCTCGGCGCGCGGCGTGGACCGGTGCTCGAGAAGGAGCACCGCCGAGTCCACCTTCGGCGGTGGATGGAAGGCCGCCGCCGGAACGGTCCGGACGATCGACGCGTCGAACCACACCCCGAGCAGCACCGTGAGGATTCCGCCGCTCCGCTCGCCCTCTCCTGCCGCCACCCGCTCGGCGACCTCCTTCTGGACAGTGAACACGCAGCGAACGAGGTCGGCCTGTTGCTCCAGCGTCTGGAAGAGGATGGACGAGGTGAGGTGGTAGGGGAGGTTCCCCACCAGCGTCAGGGGGCGGGCGCCGGCCACCGGGGCGAGCTCCAGCCGGGCGGCGTTGGCTGCGACGACGGTCAGCCGCTCGTCCTTCAGGTCCTGGAGCACGCGGAGCATGTCCGGGTCCCGCTCCACCGCCACCACCCTGGCCCCGGTGTCGAGGAGGGCCCGGGTGAGATGGCCCAGCCCGGCGCCGAGCTCGACCACCACCGAGTCAGAGCCGAGGCGCGCGGCCTGCACGATGTCTGCGAGCACGGCCTCGTCGTCGAGGAAGTTCTGACCCCAGGAGTGCTTCGGGCGGAGGCCGTGCTGCTGAAGCATCCGCCGGGGCGTGTCCGTGGCCACGGAGTGCACTCGCTCCTCAGGGCGTCCAGCCGGCGTCCACCACCGGCGGGGCGTCCCCGCGCTCGCCCCGGTGCCACGCCTCGGTGCCGGCCACGGCGATCATCGCTCCGTTGTCGGTGCACAGCGCGGGCGGCGGCAGGTGCACCCGGATCTCCCGGTCCGTCGCACGCTCCAGGGTCAGCGCCCGGAGCCGCGAGTTCGCCGCCACCCCGCCGCAGAGCACGACGTCGGTCTGGTGGAGCTCGCGCGCCGCCGCCACCACCTTGCGCGAGAGCGAGTCCGCCACCGCCTCCTGGAACGACGCGCACAGGTCGGCCAGCGCCTGTCCTTCGGGCACGCCGTGGGCGCGGACGTGGTTCCGAACCGCGGTCTTCAGCCCGCTGAAGCTCCAGTCGTACACGCCGGGCACGTTGAGCGCGCGCGGGAAGCGGATGGCCCGCGGGTCACCGGTCTGCGCCAGCCGGTCGATGGGAAGGCCCCCCGGGTACGGCAGGCCGAGGAGCCGCGCCACCTTGTCGTAGGCCTCGCCGGCGGCGTCGTCGCGGGTGCTGCCCACCCGGCGGTACCGTCCGAAGCCCTCCACCGCGTAGAGGCTGGTGTGCCCGCCGGAGACGACCAGCGCGAGGAACGGTGGCTCCGGTGCCTCCGGCAACAGGCGCGCGGCCAGCAGGTGCCCCTCGAGGTGGTTCACGCCCACCAGCGGCAGCCCGGTGGCGGCGGACAGCGACTTCCCGAGCTGCACGCCGACCAGCAGCGCGCCGAGCAGCCCTGGGCCCCGGGTCACCGCGATGAGGTCGAGGTCCTCGAGCGTGCAGCCGGCACGACGCAGGGCCTCGTCCACCACCGGAAGCACCTGCACGACGTGGTTGCGGCTGGCGAGCTCGGGGACGACGCCGCCCCAGCGGCGGTGGATGTCCACCTGCGTGGAGACGACGTCGGAGAGCGCACGCCGGCCGTCCTCCACCACGGCCGCCGCCGTTTCGTCGCACGAGGTCTCCAGGCCAAGGACGCGCACCGGCAGCGTGTCTACCGCCCGGAGCGCCGCTGCGCCACGTCGCGCCGGTCCAGCTCCCGGACCACCGCCCGCACGTCGGCGGACTCGGGCCCTTGCGGCACGAGAAAGAGGAAGCGCCGGTACGCCTCGACCGCCGGACCCGGCCGGGCACCGAGCTGCCGGGCCATGCCCAGCACGAGCCAGGCGCGGGAGCGGCTCGCGTCGACGGTCACCACCTCCGCGAGGAGGCGCTCTGCCTCGAGGTAGCTGCCGGCCTGGCCCGAGCTCTTGACGATGGCCGAACCCAGGCCCTCCTTCGCCTCGAGGGATGCAGGGCGGACCGCGAGCGCGCGCCGGTACTCCTCGGCCTCGATCTGCCACTTGCTGTTCGCGTTCGCCTGACGCGCGGCCTGCACCGCCGCCTGGTAGTCCGCCTCGGCGGGATCCGCGGCGGCGGGTGTGTCCTGCTGCGGAGACCCGGCGAGCGCCGGCACCGCGGGTGGAGGCGGTGATTCCTGGGCCGCCACCGAGGACGCCTCGGCCGGGGGCGAGGGCGCGGCCGCCGCTGGCGGGGGAGCCTCGGCGGGCACGGGCGCGGCGGCCACCGGCTCGACCGGAGAGGCAGCCGGCCCCCGGCGAGTCACGAGCCAGGTGCCCGCGCCGATGACCGCGGCGAACAGGATGGCACCCACCACCCAGCCCCCGGTGCGCCGGGCGGGCGCGGCGTGCTGGAAGAGGAACTGGGGAGTCTCGAGGCCTGCCGTGCGCGGTGGAAGCTCCGGGTCCTGCGCGGCTCCGCCGAAGAGCGGCTCGCGGAGTGGCGGCGGCGCAGGGGCCTCGCCACCGGCCGCGGCGGGCGGCGCAGATGCGGCATGGCCCCAGTCGGTGAGCGCCTTGGCCTGTGCCTGCTCGACGGCGCGCGCCGCCGGAGGGGGCGCGACGAGAAAGGCGGAGCCCGGGAGCCGGGCGGGCATCGCGTCCGGACGCGGTGCGAAGACGAGCACGTCCGCAGAGCCCGGGGTCGGCCCGGGACGGAGCGCCACCGCTGCCTCCGCCGGCGGCGGAGGAGGCGTGGTGAGCAGCGCGTGCATCTCGGGCTCGGCGCTCGCGACCTCGGCGGCGATGGCCGCCGGGAGCGGGGCGAGCACGTCGTCGACCGGCGGATGCGTCTCCGCGGCGGAACTCCCCAGCGTCTCGTCGGCCTCGACGGCCTGCAGGGACCCGCCCGGGCCATCGAGGGCCACTGGCGCGAGCTCCGCCGCGGACGTCGCGACCTCGGCGGCCAGAGCCGGAGCGCGGACGACGGCCTCCTCGGCGGACAGCGGCGCCACGGTGGGCACCGCGCCGGGAGGAGGCGTGTGCGCGGCGGGGTCGGGCTTCACCGCCACCGGCCCGGACCAGACCGGCGTCGGCGGGTTGCCGTCGAGCCAGGAGCCGAGAGCCCGCGACTCGCGCGCGCCGAACGGCGGCGTCCCGCCCGCCTCGCGCACCAGGCCCTCGAAGTAGAGCTTGCTGATGATGCCCAGCGCCGCGAGGTCCTCGAAGTCCGAGTCGTCCACCACCCGCGCGAGCGAGCGGCGTCCGTCGAAGAGGCGGAGGAGGCCGTTCACCTCGTCGGGGATCTCGCTCAGACGCTCCGCGAGCTGGCGGTAGTCGATCTCGAAGACCGTCTCCAGCGGAGGCAGCTGCTCCAGCATCCGTCCCCACTCGTCCAGGCGGCGCATCCCCTCGAGGAGCAGCCCCTGGGTGGAGACCTCGATGCGCTCGGGCCGATCCACCGGGACGAACTGCACCTCGAAGTTCCCCTCGAAGGTGTTGAGCATCCGGTAGAAGGCGTTCTCGCCGGCGAGCCGCCCCAGCTCGGCGTCGATGACCCGTCCGTCCCGGAAGTAGATGGTTCCGGAGCGCTCCCCGTCGAGCCGGATGAGCCCCGTCTTCCGGCCCACCTCGAAGGTCTGCGCCAGGTCCACGACGCCGAGGTCGCTCAGGCTTCCGCTGAAGCCGCCGCGGGTCTCGCGGCGCTCGAAGCGCTCCTTCTCCGCCTTCTGGAGGATCATCCGCGCCCGGGTGACGATCTCTTTGATGTAGATGGGCCGGGTCAGATAGTCCTCGCCGCCCATCTCGAGGCCGCGAACCTTGAATTCCACGGCTTTCTGACTAGTCAGAAAGACGAACGGGATGTGCCGGAGCCGCTCGTCGGCCTTCAGGCGGCGGCAGAGCTCGAACCCGTCCAGCTCCGAGAGCCGGGTGTCCGACAGGACGAGATCCGGCGGGCTGATCTCGATCTTCTGGAGCGCATCCTTCCCGTCCGCCGCGGTGGTCACCGAGAAGCCCGCCTTCTTCAGGCTGACCTCCATCACCCGGAGACTCTTGGGGTCCCCGTCGACGAGCAGAAGGTGCTGCTTGGCCATGGGTCTCCTGCCAGGCTACCAGTAAGCTACCGTTTCGTGCTGACCCACGAGGACAAGCGCCGTCACGCGCGCCGGACGCTGTCGGTGGAGTTCCGGGCCGGTGGCATGGACGGCCTCGGCTCGCTCGAGCTGTCGGGCGCGGACCTCTCGGCGGGTGGCGCGTTCCTCGTCTCAGACCTGTTGCTCGAGCCGGGAGAGACGCTGTCGCTCGAGTTCGAGATCGCCGGTCGGAGCGGACCGGTGCACGCCCAGGCCCGCGTCGCCTGGGTGCGGCGCTTCCCCGGACCCGAGGAGCCCTCGGGCATGGGCATCGAGTTCGTGCGGCTGGGCAAGGACGAGCGCGCGGCCCTGGACGCCTGGGTCCACTCCGCGGGCTGACGGGCTACCTCTTCTTCGGGCGGCGCCGCATCTCGAGCAGCCGCAGCTCCTGCGCCGCCTCGAGGTGACGGGGATTGCTGCGCACCGCTTCGCGGAAGTGCCGCTCGGCGCGCTCGATGTCGCCCTCGACGCGCGCGATGACTCCGAGCTGGTAGTGCGCCCGGTCGCAGTCCGGGTCGGCCTTCAGCGCGTCCACCATCATCGTCCGGGCGCGCTGCCCTTCCGACCGGCGCGAGGGGTCCATGTAGATGGCCCACGCCGCGGCGGCGAGGGTGGACGGCCGCGGGTCGGCCTCGTGAGCCTGGCGGAAGAGTGCCTCGGCCTGCGCGTACTCGCGCTTGCGCATCGCCATCTCGCCGGCGACCAGCGCCTCGGCGGCGGCCGCCGGATCGCTCACCGGTGCGGGGCCACCACGCGACCGTGCCGCATGCTCCGACCGGCGGACGTCGTCGAGGAGGAACTCCTGCGCCTCGCGGATGGCGTCGAAGACCCTGGCCGCCTTCGGGTGCAGCAGATGCAACGACCGCGGGAGCCGGTCGGGGTGGAACACCTTGGCCAGCTCGATGAAGGCGCGCTTCACGTCGTCGCGCCCGGCGTCCGGGCTCAGCCCCAGGACGGCGAAGCGATCCGGGTCGCGGCTGAGCCCGGCATGGCGCGCCTCGATCGAGTCGGCGAGCTCCGCGTCCTCGAGCGAGCGCGGAGGAGGCGTGGGGATGCTGGCCACGGGCTCCCGCTCGGCGGCGGCGCGGGCCTGGCGGAGGAGCTCCTGGCGGCGCGAGGCGGGCAGCTCCGGCGGGGTGCTGCTCCGCTCCAGCGGCGGGGGAGGCCCGGGCAGCGGCGTGCCGCTCAGCGCGGCGAGACCGATGCGCCCGCTGTCGGGGTTCGTGTCCTTCTCGCCGGCCGGTGGCGCCATGGTCCACTCGCCGGACTCGAACGAGGCCTTCACCAGCGCGTCGAGGTCGGTGGTGGCCAGGGGGACGGTGCTCGGGTTGTCCGGGTCGGTGGGCGCGCGCAGCCCGGCCAGCGCCTCGAGCTGGCCGTCCACCTGGCGGAGGGCGGCCTCGAACGAGCCGGACGGCTCGGCCGGCGTGCCGCTCACCAGCTTCCAGAGGTCCGCCTCGGGCTCGGCGGCCTCGGGGCCGAGACGGAGCGGGGTCCGCTCCGCGTGCTTGCTCCCCACCGCCTCGGTGCTCGGCGCCTGAAAGAGATCCGCGGGCGCCGCCGAGCCCGCGCGCCGCAGCGCCTCGCTGAGCTCCTCGACCAGGGTCCCGGCGACGGGCGTGGGCTCGCCCTCGGGGCCGGAGAGGAGGAGCGCCTCGGGCTCGAGCACCAGCTCCTCGGACTCGAGCATGATGCCGCCGGGTGGCGTGCGCGCCTCGGAGGTGCCACGCGACGGCGTGACGGCCGGCGGCGGAAACGAGAAGGGCTGCGACGGCGGCGTGGGGATCTCGTCGGTTCCCTGCGAGGGCGTGCTCTTGGAGAGCGCCTGCGCGTAGGGGTCCGTCTGCCGCGCATGCGGCTCGATCCCCGGGGCGTAGGGGTCGGTGCCGGAGCGCGAGGGCGGCGGAGGGTCCGAGCGGGGCGGCCGTGGCGCCGGCGTCAGCGGCATCGGCGCGTAGGGGTCGGTCTGGCCGCCGCGCGCCTGCTCCATGGCCCGGACCAGCGTGTCGTCGTCTCCCAGCGAGGACGCGACGGGCGGCACGCCCATCGGATCGGTGCCGGGCACCGGAGCCTCGAAGGGCGGGAGCGTCGTGCGGGTCAGCACCGGCACCTGCTCGTCGGCGCCGGAGAGAGGCGGCTCGAGCGGAGGCATGTCCTCCGAGAGCGCATGGAACTCGAGCTCGGTGGTGCGGATGGGCGCCGGAGGGCCGAACTCGGACGGCGTGGCTCCCGGTGGAGCGAACTCGGGGTCGGTGATGCGGCCGGGCGAGCCGGCGGGGAACTCACGCTCGGTCGGATGGACCGGGGGAGACTCGACGTCGCCGTTGCCCTCGCGGGCCTTTCGCCAGGAGGCCTCCGCCGCGCGGGCCGACTCGAGGGCTCGCCGTGCGGCGTCCGCCCGGTCGCGCATGTCGGACTGGCGGCGCTCCTCCGACGCCCGCGCCGCCTCGAGCGCGTGGCGAGCCGCCTCGCGCCGTGTCTCCTCCTCGGCCCTGCGCGCAGCCTCGACCCGCTCGGCGCCGGCGTGGGCCTCCCACTCGTCGGGCGAGAGGATCTCCACCAGTCCGGCATGCTCCAGCGCGCGGAGCAGCGCCGACTGCACCGGGGAGAGCGTCTCGGCGGCGCGGAACTCGGCGATCGAGGCGAGGAAGGTGCGCTCGTCGGCGCTCCCGAGGAAGGGCTCGGCGGCGGACACGTCGCGGCAGCGCACCCACGCGGTGGCGGGCACCGGCGGGAGCGCCTCGAAGGCGGCCCGGACGGCGCGGGCGCCACGGACGCGGTCGAAGGTCATCTCCACCAGCGCGGGCATGAAGCTCGCCTCCTCGGCGAGCGTTGCAACGCGGCGCACCGAGGCCAGCGCCCGCACCTCGGAGGTGAACGTGGGATCGACCCCGGCCGCCTCGCAGACCCGGTCCAGATCGCCGAGCTGGAAGCGCGACCAGAGCAGGTCCATCGCCGGGGGCACCAGCGCACCCGCGGCGAGGAGCGACTGGGCGTCGGTCTGGTGCCCGAAGCCGAGCCGTGCGCCGACGAGGTCCCCGTGCTGGAGGTACAGCTTCGCCTCCCGACCTCCGCAGAGGAGCGTCAGCCAGCCAGTGCTCTTGTCCAGGTGCGCGCGGAAGAGCGCCTCGGCCGCGGGCGGGAGGGAGGGGCGAGCCATCGTCGGTGGGCCCTCTACTCTAGCCGGATCCGACGGAGCGCTTCGTAGACCCCGATGCCCACGGCGGTCGAGAGGTTGAGCGACCGGACACCCGGGACCATCGGAATCGCCAGCGGGGTGCCCTCACCTCCGCCGAGGATGTAGGGAGGCAGGCCCCCCGGCTCCGACCCGAACACGAGGTGGTCACCGGCAGTGAAGGGCGCGTCCCAGTGCGTCAGCGCGGCGTGGGAGGTGAAGAGCCAGCGGCGGGCGCCCGGGCTCGCCGTGAGGTACGCGTCCCAGTCCGCGTGCAGCGCGAGGAAGACCTTGTCCCAGTAGTCCAGGCCAGCGCGCTTCAGATCTCGATCCGCGATGGAGAAGCCGAGCGGCTCGACGAGCTCGAGCCGGCACCCGGTGACCGCGCACAACCGTGCCACGTTCCCGGTGTTGGGAGGGATGCGCGGCGAGACCAGGACCACGTGAAGTGGGGGAGCGAGGGAGCGGAGCAGCGCCATGCGTCGAACTTCTGAGTCTTTGCTCCATCGCTGCGCGCTTTGCTAGCGTTCCCGGTTCTCCAGCGATGCGTATCGAGGTCGCAGGTCAGAGCCACGTCGGCATGAAGCGCAACATCAACGAGGACAGCTTCCTCGTGATGCCGGAGCAGCGCCTCTACTGCGTGGCCGACGGCATGGGCGGCCACTTCGCCGGGGAGATCGCCAGCAAGATCGCCATCGACGAGCTGGCCGAGTTCTTCCGTCTGACGTCCACGGACCGGGACGTCACCTGGCCCTTCAAGATGGACAAGAACCGGAACTACGACGAGAACCGGCTGGCCACCGGGATCAAGCTCGCCAACGCCCGCATCTACGAGGCAGCGAGCGGCGACCCGAACTACCGCGGGATGGGGACCACCATCGCCACGGTGCACTTCGCCGAGACCTCCGTGTACGTGGGTCACGTCGGCGACAGCCGGGTGTACCGCTTCCGGGACGGCACCCTCGAGCTCGTCACCGAAGACCACTCGCTGCTCAACGACTACCTGAAGGCGAAGAAGCTCTCTCCGGAGGAGATCGAGGCCTTCCCCCACAAGAACGTCATCGTCCGCGCTCTGGGGATGAAGGACACGGTGCAGGTGGACGTCGGCCGCTTCGAGCCCCAGGACGGCGACGTGTTCCTGCTCTGCTCCGACGGCCTCTCGGGCATGGTGACCGACGAGGAGATGGCCCAGGCGCTCCGCGAGACCGACGACCTCGAGGAGGCGTGCACCAAGCTCGTCGAGCGGGCGAACGCCGCCGGCGGCAACGACAACGTCACCTGCATCCTGGCCCGCTGCCGCCTCGAGTGACGCCGTGACGCCTCAGTGAAGCGGGTGGGCCACCGCCTCCAGGGCGCGGTGATCGTCCACCTGGACCTCCCAGAAGCCGGGCCGCTCGGTGGAGCTTCCGCCGGCGATGAGGTGCGGACGGCCGTGCCGGGCTCGATGCCAGTAGCGGTGGTGGGAGTGGCCGTGGAGCAGCACCACCGGCCGGTGCCGGAGGGTGCGGAGGAGGGCCTCGGCGTCCAGCAGGCCTGACTCGTTCCAGTCGAACCGGCCCGACGGTCCGGCCGGGCCATGGTGCGCGAGCAGGAGGAGCGTCCGCCCCTCGAGGGAAGGGTGCTCCACCACCCTCGCGAGCGCGCGGAGCTGCGACGCGCCGAGGCGTCCGACGACGTAGTGACTCCAGCCCTGCACGCGGGTGCTGTCCAGGCCGACCAGGGCGTGCCGCTCCCCCACCAGCTTCACGAAGGGGTAGCCGCGCTCGTCGGCGAGGTCGGGGAGGTCGCTCCTCAAGAGGTCCCCGAAGACCAGCTCGAACGCGCGCGACCGGGGGTCCGTGTAGCGGTCGTGGTTGCCGGGGACGACGACCAGCAGCCCCGCGGCGATGAACGGCTCGAGCAGCGCCCGGGCTCGCTCCAGCTCGCTGACGTCGCCGAGCGCGGTCAGGTCGCCCGTGAGAATGACCCGGTCGGGCGAGAGCGCGAGCACCTGGTCCACCAGGCGAGCGATGCGCTGCTCGACCCCGGCGAAGCGGCGGAGGCGTCCGAGCGCATGCAGCTCGAAGCGCCCAGGAGCGCCGCGCCACCCCGAGCTCCAGAAGGGGCGCTTCCGCCAGTCGATCTGGTGGTGGAGGTCGCTGAGGTGGGCGAGGCGAAGCAAGACGGCCGCACCGACGATGGGGTCGGTCCCCGTCCGCGGCAACTGACCGGACGGGAGGGCGGACGCAATGTCACGACAGCGTCACCGCCCCGACGCGGCGGCACTCCGCCGATACGTCCCCTCCATGAACTTCACGAACGTCTTGCCGCCGTCGAACGAGCTCTCGATCCGGAAGTCGTATCGGTCGTCGCCGTGGAAGCGGTAGGTGTAGCGGCTCTCGGCCTTCGGCGTGGTGACACGGAGGGCGAGCGTCTCGCCGTCCCAGGTGCCGCGCGCGGGCTCCGGTGGATTGGCGCCCATGGTGTCGAACCAGTACCAGGTGACGGTGCGGGAGGCGGGATCCCAGCCGAAGACGGAGTGGCCCTCGAAGGAGACCTTGCCGTCCTTCTGCTCGACGTAGTCGGAGACGACGAACATCCCGTCCAGCGCGACGCGGGCGGAGATCTTCCCGGTGGCCGGTCCGCCCGGGCCCCACGGGGACGGCTCGAGCTTCTCCTCGCCGATCCAGCTGCCGGCGAGGCGGTGAAGCTTCCGGTGGTCGTCCGTCGGCGTGGGCATCTGCATCGCGCACCTCCCGTCCAGGGTCCGGCGGCATCGGAGCGAGAGCCCGGCCTGCCGGCAAGTCGGACCGGTGAGCGGTCCTCGGCGGCGGTGGACGGTCGGCTTCCGGCCGCCGCTCGGCGCGGCGGACCGGCCCGCGGTCAGCGCGAGCGGAGCGCCTGGCCCGACCAGCGAATCTCTCCCTCCACGGTCTCGCCCGGACGTAGGGTGGCACCCGGAAGGAGCGCGCTCCGTCGAACCCGGGCGTTCGCGGGGACCTCCACGTCCCTGGCGACGAACACGTCGGAGGAGAGATCGGCACCGGGCTGCACGCGCGCGCCCGGCTCGACGAGCGGCCCGCCTCCGGCGCGACCGGCGAGCGGAGACTCGGGGCCGAGCGGGTCGGGGACGCGGCCGAGGAGCAGATCGGCCTGCGCGTCGAGGTACGTCGCCGCCGAGCCGAGGTCCGACCAGGGCGTGTCCACCACCACTCCCCGGACCGCGCCCTCCCCGAAGAGCCGCGGATACACGTCGTGGTTGATGTCCTCCGGTCCATCGGGGGCCATCACCTCGAACACGCGCGGCGAGAGCAGATGCACGCCGCTGAAGTGCCACGCGGTGCAACCTGGCAGTGGAGACGAGGCTGGCCGGCCGATGCGTCGCACTCGACCGTCCGCGTCGATCTCCACGACGCCGTAGCTGCGGCCCGGCGGCATCGGCAAGAGCACCATCGACGCCGCCGCGCCGGACGCCCGGTGTTCGGCGAGCATCGACCCGAGGTCGGGCGCGAACAGGACGTCCCCGTTCCAGGCGATGACCACGTCGCTCCCCGGGAGCACCCGCTGCAGTCCGCGCAGCCCGCCTCCCGTGCCCTGGATGACCGGCTCGTGCACCGTGGTCACCAAGAGGCCGCGGCGGGCCCCCTCCTCCCGCGCGACCCGCTCCATCACCTCCGGAAGGTGGTGGGTGTTGAGCGCGATGCGATCCACTCCCGCCCGCGCGAGCACCGCGAAGGTCCGGCGGAGCAGCGGAGCGCCGAGGAACGGTACCGCGGGCTTCGGCCAGGTCTCGGTCAGCGGGCGGAGCCGCGTGCCTAGCCCGGCCGCGAGGACGAAGGCTCGCCCGCCGCCCGCCATCAGCGCAGCTCGGGGACGTAGCGCACCGCCACCTCGCGGAGCGCGACGACGTCGGGATCGTCCGCGAGCCGCTCCATCGCCGCGCGGGCGTAGCGGAGCGAGGCGGGGATCGACGGCAGGAAGCTCGAGTTCTTCTTCACCCGGTGGATGAACTCGAAGCGAGCGGCGTCCTTCAGCTTCCTCTGCACGGTGAGCAGGTCGAAGAACCGGCGGAACGCGCGGCGGTCGAGGCTGCGCCCGGACGCGGAGGAGTACGTGGCGAGCCAGCGCTCGATCATCGACTCGACGACCGCCGGCTCCAGCTCGACGTAGCTGTCGCGAAGGAGCGCCACGAGGTCGTACTGCCACGGCCCCTGGAGCGCGTCCTGGAAGTCGATGAGCACGAGCTCACCGTGGGTCATCATGAGATTCCGGCTCTGGTAGTCGCGGTGGGTGAAGCCGCGCGGCGCCGCGGCGAGACGAGCGGCGATCCCGGCGAAGGCCCGCTCGAGCCGCGCACGCTCGCTCGCGCTCGGCACCTTGCCGCTCCAGGCCTCCATCCCGTACTCGCGGAAGTGATGGAGCTCCCAGGTGTAGAGCTCCTCGTCGAAGGCCCGGGTGAAGGCCAGACACGTCGGATCCGGGTGCGCCTCGGTGGCAGCCCGCATCTGGGCGAGGAGATCCACCGCGCGGACGTACAGCGCCTCGGGGGGAACGCCGTCGAGCGCCTTCTCGAAGGTCACGTCCCCCAGGTCCTCGAGCACCATCATCGCCGCCGCCTCGTCGTAGCGGAGGATGCGCGGAACCCGGACGCCGAGCCCATCGAGGTACCGGTGGACGTTCAGGAAGGGAAGCTCGGCCGGAGGTCCTCCCTTGCTGGCCTCCTCGCTCTTCGGCGGCCCGGGCGGCATCACCATCACCACGTGGCTGTCCGGCCAGCGTCCCACCCGGAGGTAGGAGCGGTTGCTCGCATCACCCTTCAGCTGGACGATCGGGGCACCGTCCTGAGGGCGACCGGTGGCCTGGGCCACCTGGTCGCGGAGGACCTGCTCGCTGTGCATTGGCGGCAAGGGTAGCACTAGGCTCCCGAGGGATGAATCGTGCCCGCGCGACCGGCATCGCACCCGCCTCGGTGGGCAATGTCGGTGTGGGCTTCGACGTGCTGGGTCACGCCATCGTGGGTCCGGTGGACCGGGTCACCGTCGAGCGCCTCGACGCGCCCGAGGTGCGCATTCTCGGAATCGAGGGCGTGGTGAGCGGGCTGCCGCTGGAGGCGGAGCGGAACACCGCTGGACGGGCGCTCCTGGCGCTCCGGGAGCGGCTGGGGCTCGCCCACGGGTTCGCCCTGCGGATCGAGAAGGGCATCCCGCTCGGTTCGGGAATGGGCGGCTCGGCGGCCTCCTGCGTCGCAGCCCTGGTGGCGGCGAGCGCGCTGCTGGAGAGCAGCGTGTCGATGGACGTGCTCTACCGGTGCGCGCTCGTCGGAGAGTCGGCGGCGAGCGGGGCCGAGCACGGCGACAACGTCGGAGCCATGCTCCTCGGGGGTCTGGCGCTGACGACCCACGACCGGCTCGTCCCCATCCCCGTTCCGGAGGGGCTCACCTGTGTGCTGGTGCATCCGCACCAGGTACTGGAGACCCGCACCGCGCGGGCGGTGCTCGAGCGGCCCTTCGAGCTCCCGCGGTTCGTCGAGCAGAGCGCCAACCTCGCGCTCGTGCTCGCCGGCTGCTACCGCGGAGATCTGGAGTTGATCCGCGCCGGCCTTCGCGACGTCCTGGTGGAGCCGCTGCGCGCGCCGCTGGTGAAGGGCTTCGCTCCGGTGAAGGCCGCGGCGCTCGAGGAGGGAGCGCTGGGGGCGAGCATCTCCGGCGGCGGGCCGAGCGTCTTCGCCTGGTGCACGCGCGACCGGGCCGAGCGGATCGCCGGGGCGATGGAGCAGGCCTTCCGTGCGGCCGGCATCGAGTGTGACGCGTGGATCTCCCCGGTGGCCGCGCCCGCGGCGCGAGTGGCGTCGTGAACGTCAGCAGCACCCGCGGAGGGACGAGGCAGCTGCCGCTCGCCGATGCGCTGCTCGGTGGGACCGCCCCGGACAGCGGTCTCTTCGTTCCGGCGCCGTTTCCTGAGCGCGCGCTGCGGCCTCGCGCGGGCGGGACCCTCGCCGACTCTGCGCTCGCGATGCTCGGGCCGTTCTTCGCCGGGGACCGCCTGGCGGGAGCGCTGGCCGCGATGGTCGCCGAGGCCTTCACCTTCCCTGCCCCGCTGGTGCCCCTCCGCGGGACGAAGGACTTCGTGGTGGAGCTGTTTCACGGCCCCACCGCCGCCTTCAAGGACTTCGGGGCACGGTTCCTCGCGGCCTGCGTGCGCCGCCTCCACCCGCCCGGCAGTGGGACCCGCACGGTCCTGGTGGCGACGTCGGGCGACACCGGAAGCGCGGTGGCGGCGGCCTTCCACCGGATGGACGACGTCCGGGTCGTGCTCCTCTACCCGGACGGCCGGGTGTCCCCCCGCCAGGCGCATCAGCTCGGCGCCTTCGGCGACAACGTCAGCGCGCTCCGCGTCGCGGGAAGCTTCGACACGTGCCAGGCGATGGTGAAGGCTGCGTTCGCCGACCCGGAGCTCGCGCCGCTGCGGCTCACCTCCGCCAACAGCATCAGTCTCGGCCGGCTCCTGCCACAGCTCGCCTACCACGCGCACGCCGCGTGGGCCTCGGCGGACACGCTGAACCTGATCGTCCCGACCGGAAATCTCGGAAACGCCGTCGCCGCGGTGTGGGCGCGCCAGCTCGGTGCCCCCATCGGCGACATCGTCCTGGCGACCAACGCCAACCGGACGCTGGAGGAGTTCTTCGAGGGTGCCGCGTACCGCGGGCGGCCGAGCGTGCCGACGCTGGCGAACGCGATGGACGTGGGTGACCCGAGCAACTTCGAGAGGCTGAGCTGGACCTATCCCGACCCGGGCGTGCTCCGGCGCAACGTCCGCGCCCGCTCGGTCTCCGACGAGCAGATCTCCCGCACCATCCAGGAGGGCGAGCGCCGCCACGGGAAGGTGTTCTGCCCGCACACCGCTGCCGCCGTGCACGTCCTGGAGGAGATCCGCGCCGCGCCCGGAGGAAGGACCGGGACCTGGGCAGTGGCCGCCACCGCGCACCCGGCGAAGTTCGAGAGCATCGTCGAGCCGCTGGTGGGGCATCCGGTCGAGGTTCCTCCCGGTCTGGCGGAGCTGCTCGCACGGCCGTCCCGGGCCGAGGCGCTCCCCGCGGAGGCAGGCGCGCTCCGGCGCTGGCTCCTGGACCACGCGGGGGGGTGACCTCTGCTACAAGAAGCAACCGCCATGAACGTGCACTCCACCATCCTCTCCGCGATTGGCCACACCCCGCTCGTCCGGCTGAACAAGCTGGTCGGTCCGAACGACGCCACGGTCTACGCCAAGTGCGAGTTCCTGAATCCGGGCGGTTCGATCAAGGACCGGATGGCGCTCCACATCATCGAGAAGGCCGAGCGGGAGGGGAAGCTCAAGCCCGGCGGGGTCATCGTGGAGAACACCTCGGGCAACACCGGCATGGGCGTGGCCCTGGCGGCGGCGGTGAAGGGTTACCGCTGCATCTTCACCATGCCGGACAAGATGTCGGCCGAGAAGATCAACCGCCTCAAGGCGCTGGGTGCGCAGGTGGTGGTGACGCCGACCAACGTGCCGGCCGACTCGCCGCAGAGCTACTACGAGACGGCGAAGCGGATCGCCCGCGAGACGCCGGGCAGCTTCTACCTGAACCAGTACCACAACACCGACAACGGCGAGGCTCACTACCTCAGCACCGCCCCCGAGCTGTGGGAGCAGCTCGAGGGTCGCCTCGACGCCTTCGTCACCGGCCTCGGAACGGGCGGGACCATGACCGGGGTGGGCAAGTTCCTGAAGGAGAAGAATTCCGCCATTCGCAACATCGGCGTCGATCCGATCGGAAGCGTGTACCAGGGCTACTTCCAGACCGGGAAGCTCCCCGAGCCGCACGTCTACAAGGTCGAGGGCATCGGCGAGGACATGCTGTGCAAGGCGCTCGACTTCTCGGTCATCGACGAGATCCGCCAGGTGGACGACCAGCAATCCTTCAACGCCGCCCGCCGCCTCGCGCGCGAGGAAGGTCTCTTCGGGGGTGGCAGCTCCGGCTCGGCGGTGCACGTCGCGCTCGAGGTCGCGCGCGAGCTCGGAAAGGGGAAGGTCGTCGCGGTCGTGCTGACCGACACCGGCAACAACTACATCACCAAGTTCTTCAACGACGAGTGGATGAAGGACAACGGCTTCGCGGTGGACGACAAGTCGCCCGGCCGGGTGAAGGACCTCATCCGCGCGCGGAAGCAGGAGGTCCTCTTCGCGAGCAAGGGTCAGCGCATCGACGCCGTGGTGGAGCAGATGCGCAAGCACGGCATCAGCCAGATGCCGGTGCGTGACCCCCATGGCGGCACCGTTGGCATGATCCACGAGTACGACCTGCTCAACGCGCTGGTGTCGAAGAAGCAGGGCTTCCACGACGTGATCGACGCGCTCATCGCTCCGCTGCAGGGCGTAGTGAGCCCCGAGGCCACGCTGAGCCGGCTCCGCGAGGTCTTCGCGCAGGACAACGTCGCGGTGGTGAAGGAGCACGAGCAGGTCGTCGGCATCGTCACCAAGATCGACCTCATCGAGTACCTGGCGGAGCGCATGTGAGCGGTAGGGCCGGCGCCGTCTACCGGGTGACCGTCGAGGTCGCGCCCCAGGCGGAGAAGGCCTGGGCGCAGTGGATGGAGCAGGATCACATCCCCGCGGTGATCCAGGCCGGCAAGTTCCTCGGCGTGACCCGCTGGAAGGATCAGGAGCCCGCTGCCGACGGATGGGCACGGTACGTCCTGCACTACCGGGCCGAGAGCGTGGCGGCGATCGACGCCTACAAGACCTCGCCGGCGACGAAGGAGCTCAGGGACGACTACCTGGCCCGCTTCGGCAAGGTGACGCGCATCGAGCGGTCGGTGCTGGCCGATCCCATCTTCGCCAGCCCGAAGGCCTGAGCGCCCTTGCCCGCCGCGCCCCGAGCACGGTGCTGGCCACTCGTCGTGCTGCTGCTCGCCGGTGCGTGTCGGTGCTCGAAGCCGGCCGAGCCCGCGGGCGAGGAAGCCGTCCAGTCGGTCTACGCAGGTGCGGTCAAGACGCCGGAACCACGTGCGAGGAGCCTCTGTCAGGCGCTCCACGGCCTCCCCGCGGAGCGGCGGGTCGCGTGCTGCGGAGGTGCACCGGGGCGGCTCCTGCTCGACGAGTGCACCCGCGTGCTCTCGCTCGCGCTTGGCTCGGGGAACGTGGATCTCGACGCGCGGCGAACCGAGGCGTGCATCGCCAACCAGCAGGCGGCATTCGCCGGATGCGGGTGGATCGGCCCCTCCGCTCCTCCCCTGCCCGAGGTGTGTCAGGGCCTCACGGTGGGGAAGCTCGAGAAGGGGGCGCAGTGCCGCTCCGCGCTGGAATGCAGGGACGGCCTCCGTTGCCGGGGACTCGGGCCGACCCAGGCCGGCGTCTGCGACGCACCGGGCGCGCCGACCACGGCCTGTGACCTGGGGGCGGACCCGCTCGCCGTCTACCTGCTCCAGGACTCCGGAGCGCACCCGGAGTGCGCCGGGGCGTGTGTCCGGCGGACCTGTGTCGCCGCCGTGGGCGTGGGTGAGGCCTGCACGTTCGGAGGGCAGTGCGGACCGGAGGCCCACTGCGCCGCGGGCCGCTGTGCACCCGGGCGCTCGGCACCGGACGGCGAGGCTTGCACCGTGGGCGCCTGCGCGCCGGGCTCGGTGTGCCACGAGGGGACCTGCGTTCGCCGGAAGCAGGAGAGCGAACGGTGCGCGGCCGACGAGGAGTGTCTCGGCGCCTGCCTGCATCCCGACGGCGGCGCGGGCATGTGCGGGATGCGCTGCCCCGACTAGGTCAGGGAAGCCGCGCCTCGCGTTTCGAGCCGGCGAGCAGCACCCGCGCCTCGGCGCTCGCCACGGGATCGAACCGCGGATTCAGGTCCAGCGCGCGGCGAACGAGCGCCCTGCCCTCCTCGACCTCGCCCTGGGCCAGGCGGATTGCACCGGCGTGGTAGAGCAGCCGCGGGTCGGGCGTCCCCTGGGCGGTGGCGCGGTCGATGGCCGTCCGCGCCTCGGCGAGCTTCCCGGCGCGGAACAGCGCCCAGGCCCGGGCGTCCTCGACGGCGATGCCGGGACGCGCGCGGTGCTCGGCCTCGAGCAGGCGGAGCGCCTCGGGAAGATCGCGGCCTCGGGTCGCGAGGAACAGCCCGAGCATCAGCGGGTCCGACTGACGTCCCTGGCGGAGGAGACGCGCCTCGACGCGCTCTGCGCCGGACTCGTCGCCGGACTGCCGCCGCGCATCGGCGAGGAGCCAGCCGGTCTCGAACAGGGGCCGCGCCTCGTGCGCCAGCTCGAGGAGCCTGACCGCGGAGGCCTCGTCGCCTCGCGCCAGCCGGCAGCGGGCCTCGAGGACCAGGGCCGGCGCGTATCCGGGGACCAGCGCGAGCGCCTCGCGCGCACCGGCGAGCGCTCCGTCGACGTCTCCCTCGTTCCAGAACACCAGGGCCGCCTGGACCACCATCCACGCGACGGGCTCGGCGTCGCGCGCTCCACGGCCGGCCTCGATGGCACGCGCGTAGAGGAGCTTCGCTCCGGGGACGTCGCCTCCCACCCAGCGCAGGTGAGCGGCGCGCCCGTAGGACGCGAGCCCCGGCTTCAGATCCACCAGGCGTTGCGCGGCCTCGCGAGAGGCGGTCACGTCACCCATCTCCAGCGCCGCATCGGAGAGAACGGTGAGCGCGACGAGGTCCCCCGCATCACGGCTCAGGAGACCCGAGGCCTGCGCGCGCGCCTCGGCGAAGCGATGCTGGTCGAGCAGGACCAGCGCCCGCAGGCCGAGCGCGCCGCGGTGGCCGGACATCATCGAGAGCGCGACGATGCTCGCCCCCTCCGCACCGAGCACGAGGCCCGGATCTCCCGCTCGCCGCGCCTTCTGGATCCACGCCTGGCCGAGAAGGACCCAGTCGTCAGGGGCGGGCGCACGGCGAAGGCGTTCCTGGATGCGGGAGATCTCACGCTCCACCGGGCCGTCCCCTGCCGGCGCGGTGAGCGCGAGCGCGCGGGCCTCGTCGACCGTGGGCCCGGCGACGGGCGCGCTCGGGGATCGGCACGCCACCCCGAGGAGGAGGAGCAGCGAGATCGAGGTGGCGTGCAGGCGGCGCATGGGAACGGTTCCGGCTCAGGGCGTGGGCTTGCCGTGACCCTGGTCGAACCCGGCCCAGGGCTTCGCCAGCCAGGGCGAGCGGTCGAGGTAGACGGCGTCGTTGTGGTCGACCCCGTCGCTGACGCCGGACGGCGCGCCGGTGAGCAGCACCGAGAGGAGGATGTCGGTGACGTCGTCCTCATGGTTGGTGGCGCCGTAGATGACACGCCCGTTGGGGAAGCCCGAGTCGGTGGTCAGGTCGACCCGGAGCACGTCGCCGATGGCGGTCACCGTGTACCCGTTCTGCTTGAGCCCGATGATGTCGAGGATGTCGGTGCGGTTGCTCTTGAACGGCGTCGGGTCGACGCCCAGAGCGGAGTAGATCCCCACTGCCTCGGCATCGCGGACGATGATCGGGTTCAGGAAGTAAGCCGCGAAGTTGGCCACGTCGGTGGCGGGAGTCGTCCGGTTGTAGCGGTCCTTGTCCTGCAGCCCGATGACCGCCTCGTTGATCAGGGGAAGGCCGAGGCGCGAGACCTGCACCCAGGGCCCGATGGACTCGGCCGCGCCGTTCTGGCGCTGGATGGTGATCTTCCGGCGGCTCGCCGAGGCCCAGACCCCGATGATCGAGTCGTCGGTCCGGGTCGTCGGCAGCTCTCCGTTCGCGGCGACCTTGGTGACCGGGATGTCCAGCGCGATGGCGTGGCAGTTGTATCCGGCGACGCCGTCCTGTGCGGTGCCCTTCGCCCGGAGGTTCGCGAGGTCGAAGATGCCGCCCAGGTCGACGTAGAAGCCGTCGTCGCGCGGGCCGGCGAAGACCGTGCCCTCGTCGCCGCTGCTCCCCATGGGCCGGACGAACTCCTGGGTGAAGTCGTCGTCGTACCCGGGACGCGTGGTCGTCAGGAGCCCGAGCGCCTTGAGCGTCGCGAAGGTGCGCGGGCCCGCGTTGGGGGGCGCCACCGGAACGTCCTGGGCGATGACCGTGGACTGTGCGCCCTGCACCTTGGTCACGGTGAAGGTCTGCTTCTGGAAGCCCACCGAGCCCGAGAGCTGGGCGAAGAACTCCTTGCCCCCGCCGGGGCCCTTGCTGAGGTCGGCCACGTCCACGCGGGTGAGCGGCTCGGTCCGGAAGCGGACCTGGTAGGTGATGACGTCGGCGAGGCTCGCGACGCCGCGGGCCACGTGGACCTCGTAGAGGACGTCGTCCGAGAACTTGTGGAAGTTCGGACCGCCCGACGGCTCCTCCAGCGGGTTGTAGGCGGCGACGATGTACAGCCGGTCGTGCGTGCCGGGCTTGATCCACGCCCAGAGGTCGGTGTTGTCGGCTGCGGGATCGAACGAGATCGCCGGAGCTTCGCGGTGGCTCGAGGCGAGTGCCAGGAGCGGGGTCAAGAGGCCGGCCAGGACGAGGCCAGCGAGACGGGAACGAACGCGCATCTGAAGTTCTCCTTCGAGGGAATGGCTTACTGACGGTTGATGACGAAGACGGAGCCGCTGTCGCTCGCGCCGGAGTCGACGTAGGCGTAGCTGTCGGACTGCGCGGCCCGGTGCAGACCCGCGGGCTCGTCGAAGCTCCCGATGGTCATGGTGGCCGGGTTGCCGGCGCGGGTGCCGGAGACGGTGAAGCGCTCGAGCTGACCCTTCCCGGTCGTGGCGTCGGAGGTGGCGACGAGGAGATTGAGCCCGTTCTCGGCGATGGCGAGCCCGCCCGGGAATCCAGGACGGAGGCCAGTCACCAGCGGCGTGCCCGTACCGACCTTGAGGAGCCGGCTGCTCGCGCCATCGGCGTCGGCGTCGAGGACGTAGACGTCGCCGCTCGGTGCGATGGCGACGCCGGAGGGACCGTTCAGACCGGACTTGAGCAGCGTGGTGAGGCCCCCGCCCACGGACGTCTCGAAGACTGCGGGGGCTCCATCAGCGGGGTCCGCTCCGGTGAAGACGATGCGGCTCCCGGACGCGGCGACGCCCTGAGGGAGCGTGCCCTCGGTCCCGCCCACCACGGAGGGCATCCCGCCCGAGGCGGAGACGGTGACGATCGCTCCCAGAGCGCCACTGCTCGACTCCACGCCGGGATCGGCGACCACCAGCGTCTGCCCGTCGCCGGTCACGTCCACCGAGCCGGGCGCGACGAGGTCGGCCAGCCGGGTCGGCATGCCGCCCGCCGCCGGCGCCTTGAACACCGCCGCGCCGTCGTCGACGAGCGCGGTGAAGTAGACGGTCTTCCCGTCCGGTGCGAGAGCGGCGTCGAACGGGAGGCGGAACGCCCCACCGCCGTTCACCACCGTGCCGACGGACTTCACGGTCCCGTCTCCCTTCGCGGCAGGCGGGGGAGTCTCGTCCTTGCTGCAGCCAGCGATTGCGAGAACCAGCGCCACGGCGCCGGGCCACGCGATCCTTCTCTTCATGGGAAACCTCCTCGGGGTTGCGTCGTCGTCGGAAGTACGGACCGACCCGGGTTCCGGATGTCCGTGCGCGCGCTAGCCGAGCCCGGCGATGCGCTCTCCGAGCCAGACCAGGCCCAGAACCGCGATGGACGCGGAGAGCGCCGGTGCGGCGAACAGCTGTCGCGCGTTGCCTCGGCGGAGAGCCCGGAGCACCGGGACCGCGGCGAGGACGAGCAGGAGCTGCCCCAGCTCGACGCCGAGGTTGAACGACACCAGGCCGGCGGCGAGGGCGGCCCGTGGTAGCGCGAGGTCCTGGAGCGCGCTCGCGAACCCGAAGCCGTGCACGAGGCCGAAGCAGAAGGTGAGGCGCCAGCGTCGCCGGACTGCCTCGGCGACCCGTGTGGAGACGTCGCCACCGCGGCGGAGCGCCCAGAGGTTCTCGGCGGCGACCGCGACCACGCTGGCGGCGATGGCGGGCTCGACCACGGAGCTGGGAATCGAGACCAGGCCCAGGGCCGCGACCGCGAGCGTCACCGAGTGCGCCAGCGTGAAGCTGCTGATGATGCCCGCGAGCTGGCGGAGCGAGCCCCCGAGGAGGAGCAGCCCCAGGAGGAACGCGAGGTGGTCGTACCCGGTGAAGATGTGCTCGACGCCGAGGCGGAGGAAGCGGCCGGCCTGGTCCAGGACCGAGGGGGTCGCCTCGACGTCGAAGCCGGGAGCAGAGGCTCGGGCGACACGCTCGACGACGTGGCTGCCGGACGTCACGCGGGCGAGGTGGGTGTGGCCAGGAGAGAGCTCGGCGAGGAAGTGCAAGCGCACGGCCCAGCGGGATGCCTGGTCCGGGCACCGCCAGCGGAGATCGACGCGGACGCCGTCCTCCTCCACCGGTTTCGTCGAGCGGCTCGAGAGCGCGCACCGCTCGCCTGCCGCGAGGACCTCCGCGGAGGACGCGAGGTGCTCGAGCGCGGCCGCGTCTCCGAGCCCGTCCGGCGCGAGCATCGGGAGCTCGTCCCGGAAGAAGGTCAGCGATGCCTGGACGGTGCCGGGCTCGAAGGACCAGTCGCCGCGGGAGAGCCGCAGCGCGTGCGCCTGGACAGCCGTGGGCGCAACGACGAGCGCGGCGAGCAGGAGGAGCCGGATCGGAAGGCGCGCTGGACCCACGTCCACCGGTACGGACCGGGGCGGAGATCGGATGTCAGGGGACCCCTTCGCGGGGCGCGCAGGTCACCCCGCCAGGAGCTCGGCGAGCCGCTGCAGCCCGAGGCGGACCCGGGTCTTCACCGTGCCCAGGGGGTCGCCGGTCTCGCGGGAGATCTCGCTCTGCGACAGCCCGTCCCAGTAGGCGAGCTCGATCGCACGGCGCTGTTCCGGGGGAAGGGTGCCGAGGGCGCGCCGGAGCCGGGTCTGAGCGTGGACGTCCGGAGGCTCCGGCGGCGGAGGCTCGGCCGGCGCGAGCTGCTCGCTCTGCTTCACCAGCCGGAGGCGCGCGCCGCGATTGCGGATGCGGTCGATGGCACGGCTCCGGGCGATGGTGATGAGCCACGCCTCCACCGAGCCGCGGGAGGCGGTGTACTCGGTCGCGCGCCGCCAGGCATCGATGAAGGTCTCCTGGAGGATCTCCTCGGCGTCGGCGGTCTCGCGGAGCATGCGGAGCAGCAGTGCGTACAGCCTCGGCGAGTGACGGCGGTACAGCTCCTCGAGGGCGCGTGCGTCACCCCGCCGGACCGACTCGAGCACGGTACCGTCCTCGGCCGGGCGGGTCATGGGGCGGCGACCGCTCCGAGGAAGATGACCGGGCCCTTCGGTGCGTCCCGCTCGCCGCCCTTCTGCTCGATGGAGACCGCGAAGTTTTGCGGGCGTCCGCCGGTCAGGACCTCCGGCCGCACGTCGGCGAAGACGCGGCCGTCGGGATCGGGAGGAAGGAGCCCGGCGGCAACGGTCTTGCCGCCACGGATGAGCCACAGCTCGTAGTCGCGCGTGGGCTGACCCGGGAAGCTCTTGCCGAGGAAGAGCGCGCGACCGCGCGGATTGAAGATGACGACCCCCGAGCTCTGGGCCAGCGGACCGTGTGCATCGGGCGTGGCCTTGAGGGAGACCAGCTGGGTCCCCGGCTCGACCAGCAGCTTGAGCGCGTCCTCCTTCCGGAGCGCGTCGATTCGCAGGTCGGCGAGCTCACGGGCGCACTCGGAGGCCGATGAGCTCGCGAGGGCGGCCGCGCGGCGCGCCTCGCGGACCTGGACCCCGCTGACGACGAGGGTGAGGACCGCGGCGGCGGCGATGCCGTAGGTCCAGGCGGGGACGCGGCGGACGGCCCGGACCGGTTCACGCTCCCGTGGCGGGGTGCTCGCCTCGCGCGAGGTGGGGGTGCGCGGGGCGGGCTCCTGTCCCTGCGCGATGCCGCGGGCGATGCCCTCCCAGACGCTCGGTGGTGGGCTGACCGGCTTGAGGTCGGCGGCGAGGGTGGCGACGGTCTCCCGGGCGCGGGCGAGCGCGGCGTCGCAGAGTGGATGCGGCCCCTCGGCCGCGAGGTGCTGCTCGAGCGCGCGCGCCTCCGGCGTCTCGAGGGCGCCGAGGGCGTAGGCGTCGACCTGGTCGAGGAACTCCTGGTGCGTCACGGGCGGCCGGTTCTTTCAGAGGGCAGGGGCCTCGCGCAAGCGTGGCCGCCCCTTGGGGTGTACGGACGGGCGCGGCGCACCGGATGCCGAAACCGGCCTCCGCCTCAGCGATCTGCCCGGAATCCGGACCTCGCGCCGGCGGGGCCGGTGGTGCACCGCGCCCAGACATCGAGCATCTCGTCGACGGTCCAGTGCCGCGCGAGAAAGACAGCGGCTGCATGCTCTCGAAGACCGGCCCCGAAGCGTCCCGGATGGCCCTTCGATGGCTGCACGCAGCCGGAGGTGCGGATCGCCATGGCGAGGTCGAGCGCATCGGGAGGTTCGGGTGACGACCCGAACGAGGAAAATCGCCACACCGGAAACACCCATCGAGTGAGCCCGGCATCGGCAACCTCCGTCCGGTCCACCAGCTGGACGAGGGCCGTGGCCCGCGCCTGCGGCTCCAGACGGACACCGGGACGGGCGGGGAGCCACGAGCTGTCTCCGAGGCCGGCCCGATAGACGAGCTCGAGGACGGTCCAGAGGGTCAGCGTCAGGTCGAGCACGAACGGCCGGAAGCGCCGGGGCAGCGGCAAGAGCATGCCCGCGAGGAAGCAAGCCCCGTGCGCGGCACGCCGCCTGCGCCACCGTGGCCGGACGCCCACATCGCCTCGAAGAACCGTCTCAGCGGGCGCGACGATCGAGCGCGGACGCGACCTCGGCCAACCCGACTCCCAGCGCCCGGAGCGCCACCGTCAGGTGGTACACGACGTCCGCGGCCTCCTCGACGGCCCGCTCCCGGTCACCATCGGCGCAGGCCGTGACCAGCTCCGCGGACTCCTCCCCGAGCTTCTTCAGACGAAGGTTCCGGTCCCCGAGTAGCTTCCGGGTGTAGCTCCCCTCCTCGCCCGACTCCGCGCGCGCCCGCACCACCGCATCGAGCCGCGCGAACGCGCCCGACGCTTCACCTGCGTCCCGGAAGCAGGACACGGTGCCGTCGTGGCACGCCGGGCCGGCCGGCACGACGTCCGCGAGCACCGCATCCGCGTCGCAGTCGGGCGTGAGCCGCACGACCTTCTGCACGTTCCCGCTGGTCTCGCCCTTCCGCCAGAGCCCGCGGCTGCGTGAGGCGTAGTGCATCTCCCCGGTGGCCTCGGTTCGTGCGATCGCCTCCCGGTCGGCGTGCGCCACCATCAGCACCGCCCCGGTCCGCGCGTCGCGCGTGACGACCGTCACCCGGCCACCGCCCTTGTCGAAGTCGAGCGTCATCTCGGGCCTCCGAGCGCCGCGCGCACCTCGGCCGCCAGCGCCGCGTTGCTCGCCACGACGCTCCCGCCGAAGGCCGTCCGCCGACCGCTCCAGTCGGTGAACACCCCGCCCGCCTCCTCGATGATCGGCTGCAGCGCGGCCGCGTCCCACGGCGCCATGATGGAATCGACCATCACCTCGGCGCGCCCGGTCGCGAGCAAGAGATATCCGTAGCAGTCACCCCAGGTCCGGACGAGACCTGCACGCGCGCAGAGACCCTCGAGCTCCCTGATCTGAGCTCCCGTTCCCATCCGGGCGTCGGTGGTCAGCACCAGCGCCTCGGAGAGCTTCGAGACGCCGGAGACCCGCGCCGGCCTCCCGTTCCAGAGACACCCCGCTCCCTGCGCCGCGACGACCAGCTCGTCCACCGCCGGGAAGTACGCCGCCCCCGCCAGGACGTTCTCCCCCTCGGCCAGAGCGACCAGCGTTCCCCAGAGCGGTACCCGGCGCACGAAGGTCTTGGTCCCGTCGATCGGATCGAGGATCCACCGGCGGCGAGCCTCGGGCCGCGTGGCGCCCAGCTCCTCGCCGAGGATCCCGTCTTCCGGACGGTGCTTCTCCAGCCAGGCGCGCGCGGCCTCCTCGGCCTGACGGTCCGCCACCGACACCGGCGTGCCGTCTTTCTTGGTCTCGACCGTGACGCCCCGGTGGTAGTGCCGGAGCGCGACCTCGCCGGCGACCCGGGCCACCGCCTCCGCCGCGTCCATCCAGGATCGTGCCTCTCTCATCACGCCTCGCCCCGCACCGGGACACCCGATGCCAGGAGCGCCTGCTTCAGCGCCCGCACCGTCGTCGTCCCGTCATGAAGGATTCCCGCGACCAGCGCCGCGTCCGCCCCGGAGTCCTGCAGCACCGCGCGGAGGTGCTCCGCCTCGCCCGCTCCGCCCGAGGCCACCACGGGAACGTGCACCGCCCGGGTCACGGCGCGGGTGAGCTCCAGGTCGTAGCCGGTCCGCGCTCCGTCGCGGTCGATGCTGGTGAGGAGGATCTCCCCCGCCCCGCGCCGCTCGGCCTCGCGTGCCCACTCCACCGCGTCCAGGTCCACCGCCTGCCGGCCACCGCCCACCACCACCTGCCAGCGATCTCCGGCGCGTCGCGCGTCGATGCTCGCCACCACGCACTGGGCCCCGAACCGCCGGGCGCATTCCGAGAACAGCTCCGGAGCCCGCACCGGCGCCGAGTTGAGCGCCACCTTGTCCGCGCCCGCCCTCAGAGCCCGCTCGACGTCGTCGACCGAGCGCATGCCGCCGCCAACGGTGAGAGGCACGAAGAGCCGCTCGGCGGTCCGGCGGACGACGTCGAGGAGCGGCGCCCGCTGCTCGGGAGTCGCCGAGATGTCGAGGAACGTCACCTCATCGGCGCCGTCCCGGCCGTAGGCCTCGGCCAGCTCCACCGGATCGCCCCGGTCGCGCAGGTCGACGAACCTCGTCCCCTTCACCACCCGCCCGGCGTTGACGTCGAGGCAGGCGACGATGCGCGGCGAGAGCATCAGCCCTCCGTGACCTTGACCGAGCCCTTGAGGCTGAACACCGAGCCGCCCTCGGCCAGCGCGTCGCGGAGCGCGAGGCCAAGCGCCTTGAACGCGCACTCGATGACGTGGTGACGGTTCCGGCCCCGCAGCACGCGCAGGTGCACGGTCGCCCCGGCGTTCTCGGCAAAGCTCCGCATCCAGTGCTCGTACAGCGCGTTGGGGAGCTTGCCCCGGTAATAGGCACGGCCGCCGACGTCCACTGCCGCCTGCACCAGCGCGTCGTCCATCGGGATCGTCCGCTCGCCGAACCGGGCGGCGGTGGCGGGGACCATCCGCCGGAACGCCAGGCCGACCGTGATGGCCACGTCCTCCATCAGGTGGTGAGTGAGGTCGCCGCGGGCGCGGACCCCGAGGCTCAGGCCGGCATAGCGGCCGAGCGTCGTCAGCATGTGGTCGAGGAACGGCTTCCCGGTCTCGATGCGCGCCGGGTCGGAGCCCGGGCCGATCTCCACCTCGACCCGGGACTCCCTCGTCTCTCGGACCAGCTTGACGGTCACGGGAATTCTTTCGCCACGGCCTTGGCGTCGATCTTCCCGGTGTAGAGCGCCATGCCGAGGATGGCCACGGCGACGCCGGCGCTGGACAGCTTGCGCAGCTCGTCGATGGAGGCGATCCCGCCCGAGGCCTCGAGCGGGTGACGGGTCGTCTCCACCAGCTCGGACATGAGCGCGAGATCGGTCCCGCCCTCCAGGCCCTCGACGTGGACGGCGGTGACCATCACTGCCGCCAGGGGCAGCGGCTCCACGCCGGCGACCAGCGCGCCCACGTCCTGGCTGAGGGTCCGGGTCCAGCCGCGGCTCACCACCTGCCGGCCGCGGGCGTCGGCCCCGAGGATCAGCTTCCCGGGGAACTTGAACGCCATCTCCTCGAGCCACTGCGGATCCTCGAGCGCCCGGGTCCCCACGATGACCCGCTTCGCGCCGAGATCCAGGAGCCGCTGGATGTCCTCCGCGTCGCGCACTCCTCCCCCGACCTCGGCCTCGAGGGTGGTCTCGCGGAGGATGGTGGCGATGTCCGCTGCGTTCGACCCCGTTCCGAGGGCGGCGTCGAGGTCCACCAGGTGCAGGCCCTTGAAGCCGGCGTCCTTCCAGCGACGCGCGACCTCCATCGGGTCGGGAAGGCGGATCTTCTCCGCATCGGGCTCGCCACCCACAAGCTGCACGCATGCGCCACCGCGCAGATCGATCGCCGGAAAGACCCTCATGTGCCGACCTCCTGGATCACCGCGCTCAGGAACGAGAGACCCGGTGCACCGCTCTTCTCGGGATGGAACTGCACGCCCACCACGCCCCCGGAACGAATCATCGCCGGAAACCTGACGCCTGCGTGCTCCGTCCAGGCCCGGACCGCCTCAGGATTCACTGGTCGGCAGACGAAGCTGTGCGCGTAGTAGGCGGTCTGGAGGCCGGAACCGGCCAGGAGGGCGTCGTCCCCCTCGATCCGGTTCCATCCCATGTGGGGGACGCGGGGGGTTTCCAGCCGCACCACCCGGCCGGGGATGACTCCCAGGCCGGCGCCGGGCCCCTCGTCGCTCGCGTCCAGGAGGAGCTGCATCCCGAGGCAGATGCCCAGGCACCGGGCCCCACCCCGGAGCCGCGCGCGGACGGCCTCTCGCGTCTCTGCCAGGAGGCTGCTGGCCGCCGGGAATGCCCCCACGCCGGGAAGGACGAGGAGGGGGGCGTCCAGGCAGGCCTCCGGGCGGGACTCCAGGCGGGCGTCCCCGCCTGCCGCGGCCAGCGCCTTGAGGAGCGAGTGGACGTTCCCCACCCGCGTGTCGAGGACCGCGACCCTCATCGGGACACCTCGCGCAGGGCAGTCAGGAGGCGCTCCATGGCGTCCCATGGCCCGACGCCGACCCGGATGGCATCGCCGATGCCGGGGAGGGCACGGAGCACGCGCACCTTGATGCCCTGCCCGAGCAGCGCCCGGCCCAGGGCGGCCGCGTCCGGCACCGGGACGCAGAGGAAGTTCGCCGCGGAGGGCAGCGCCCGGAACCCGAGCGTCTCGAGCGCGACACGCAGCCGTTCCCGGATCGCCACGCTGGCCTCGACGTGCCGCCGGACCCAGGGCAGGTCGTCTCCCAGCGCGGCGAGCGCCGCTCTCTCGCCGAGGACGTTCACCTTGTAGGGGCCGCGCACCTTCTCCAGCACCTGCACCACCTCGGGGGCGGCCAGCCCGTAGCCCACCCGCAGCCCGGCGAGCCCGAACGCCTTGGAGAGGGTCCGGGTGACGAGCAGCTGCGGGGCACGGGCGAGCAAGGGCACCGAGGTCCGTCCCGAGAACTCCCCGTACGCCTCGTCGACGAGCACCAGGCCTTCGGCCTTCGCGACGATCCGCTCGAGGGCCGCCGTCGACAGGCCCGTCCCGGTGGGGTTGTTGGGGCTGCAGACGTAGGTGACGGCGGCGCGCTCGGCGAGGAGCGCGTCGGGATCGACGTCGCCGTCCCTCCGGAAGGGAACGGGCGCCGGCTCGAGGCCGTTCACCCGGGCGAAGGTCACCAGCATCGAGAAGCTCGGCGCCGAGTAGGCCACCTTCTCCCCGGGGGAGGCGAAGGCCCGGAGCGCGCCGTCGATGACGTCGTCCGAGCCGCAGCCGGTGACGACCTGCGCCGCGCTCACCCCGGCGTAACGGGCGAGCGCGACGCGGAGCTCGCGCGGATCCGAGCGCGGATAGACGCTGGGCCGCGCGGCCAGCGGATCCGCGAGCGCCCGGGCGGCGGCGGGCGGCACGCCCCACAGGTTGACGTTGTCGCTGAGGTCGAGCTCCACCGGCGTCGGGTCGGGCGCGTACAGCGGCACCGTCTCCAGCACCGGGCGAGGTCGGGCCGGGCTCATCGCGTCCTCCAGGCGCGCGCTGCAGCCGCATGGGCGTGCAGCCCCTCGGCGGTGGCGAGGACCTCGGTGTCCGCCGCGAGCGAGGCGGCGCCCTCGGCAGAGACGGTCTGCACGGTCGTCCAGCGGACGAAGTCCAGCGTGGACAGCCCGGACCAGGCCCGCGCCGTGCCGGCGGTGGGAAGGACGTGGTTGGCGCCGGTCAGGTAGTCGCCGAACGCGCCCGAGCTGGAGGTGCCGACGAAGACGGTACCGGCGTTCCGGATCCGCCCCGACAGCCCGGCCGCGCCGTCCACCGCGAGGAGGAGGTGCTCGGGGGCCCAGCGCTCGGCGAAGTCCACCGCCTCGTCGACGGAGCTCGCGACCAGCACCGCGCCACGGCTGGCGAGCGCCGGGCCGGCCACGTCGGCACGCTCCGCCGCGGGCGCGAGCGCGACGAGCCGGTCGAGCAGCCGGCGCGCGGTCCCGGCGTCGAGCGCCACGGCGACCACCGCGGCATCGGGGTCGTGCTCCGCCTGGGCCAGCAGCTCGCGGGCCACGGCCTCGACGTCTGCTCCGGAATCGAGGAGCACCAGCAGCTCCGAGGGGCCGGCAGGCGCGTCGATGGGAACGTGGGAGGCGACCTGGCACTTGGCCTCCGCCACCCAGACGTTGCCCGGTCCGACGATGCGGTCCACCGCGGGGACCGACTCGGTCCCGTGGGCCAGCGCGGCGATGGCGCCGACGCCACCGAGGGCGAAGACCCGGTCGACCTCGGCCACCGCGGCGGCGGCGAGCACGGCGTCCGCGGGCTGGCCGCCGGGACCGGGCGGCGAGCAGAGCACCACCTCGCGGACTCCGGCGACGCGGGCAGGAACCGCGCCCATCAGGACGCTGCTCGGGTACGCGGCGCGGCCCCCCGGGGCGTAGACGCCCACGCGGGAGAGCGGATCCGGCCGCCGCTCCACGACGACGCCGGGCTCCACCTCCACCCGGATCGCCTGCGGCCGGAGCGCAGAGTGGACGCGGGCCAGGTTCCGGGCCGAGCGCTCCAGCGCCCGTCGCAGCGCCGGGGGCTGGCGGTCGAGCGCGGACCGCACCGCCGGGCGAGGCACCTCCAGCGACTCGAGGGAGACGCGGTCGAATCGCCGTGCGAGCTCGCGCAGCGAGGCGTCTCCCCGCGACTGGACCTCGGCGAGGAGCGCGGCCACCTGTGCTCGCAGCCCTTCCCCCGCCCCGCCGGGCTGCCCGCGGCCGAGGAGTCCCCGGAGGTCCTCCGGCGAGAGTCCGGACAGCCGCCCCGTCCACCGGACCGGGGCGCTCACGGGAGCAGCCTCTCGATCCGCGTGACCAGGATGCCCTCGCCGCCGAGCGCCTTGAGCGCGGCCACGGTGCGGTAGAGCGAGGACTCCGAGACGACCGCGTGCACCGCCACCAGCGGGCCGGCTCCGTACAGCTCGATGACGGTGGGGCCGCTCAGCCCGGGGAGCACCTCGCGAACGGCCTCGAGCCGGGCCCGCGGGACATTCGCCATCAGGTAGCGCTTGCCGCGGGCGCGCAGCACCGAGGCGAGCGCGTCCTCGAGCTCGCGGAGCGCACGGGCTCGGTCGCCGGCGAGGCCCGGGCGGGCGACGAGCCGCGCGGTCGACTCGAGGAGCGTGCAGATCTCCTTGAGGCCGTTGGTCCGGAGCGTGCTCCCGGTGCTGGTCAGGTCCACCACCACGTCGGCGATCCCGAGGTGAGGCGCGACCTCGGCCGCGCCCGAGACGGGCACCACCTCCACCGCCAGCCCCCGCTCGCCGAAGAAGGCGCGGGCGAGCCGGGGGAAGACGGTCGCGGCGCGCGCCCCGGCCGGAAGCTGCTCCGGCCGCTCGATGCCCGAGTCCTCTCTCACCGCCAGCACCAGCCGGCAGCGGCCGAACTCGAGGTCCAGCCGCGCGTCCACCGGGCGCCCGGTCTCGCAGATCAGGTCCCAGCCGGTGACGCCGGCGTCGGCGACGCCGTCGGAGACGAGCTCGGGGATGTCCTGGCTGCGGACGAAGATGGCCTCGAACTCGCCGCCCAGCGACGCGGTGAGGGCGCGCTCGCCGTTCGAGCGGATCTCCAGCCCGGCGTCGGCGAAGACACCTCTCACGTCCTCGGCCAGCCTGCCTTTGTTGGGGAGTGCGATGCGCAACATGGGGACCTCGTGAGCCTTGGCTCGGAAAGGGGCGAGGGCCCTCGAGGCACGCCCCACGACGAGGGCGCCCTGGAGGGCCCGGTCGGGACGTTCTCGGTGTCAGCGGAGGCGGGTCAGCGAGCGATCACACCGCCATGCGCGTGCACCGGCCCGACGGGCCCGTGTCGATGGTGCGCATGGTGATGGTGCAGGACGACCACGAACGGAGTGGTAGTCCAGTCGGCAGCGGCGCGCAAGTCAGGCCTGAGCGAAGGCCTGGCCGAGGTCGTCGATCAGGTCCTGGACGTCCTCGATGCCCACCGAGAGGCGGATGAACCCGTCGGAGATCCCCAGCGCAGCGCGGGTCTCCGGAGGCACGGAGGCGTGGGTCATGATCGCCGGGTGCTCGATGAGGCTCTCCACCCCGCCGAGCGACTCGGCGCAGGCGAAGATCTTCACCGCCTTCAGGAACTTCCGGGCCGCGGGGAGGCCGCCCTCGATCTCGAAGGTGAGCATCCCGCCGAAACCCTTCATCTGCTTCCTGGCCAGCGCGTGCTGCGGGTGGCTCTTCAGGCCCGGGTACACGACGTGCCCGGCCTTCTTGTGACCGTCGAGGAACTCGGCCACCTTCATCGCGTTCTCCTCGTGACGGGCCATCCGCACGCTCAGGGTCTTGACCCCGCGGAGCACCAGGAAGCTGTCCATCGGCGAGGGCACGCCGCCCACCGCGTTCTGGAGGAAGTAGATCCGCTGGGCGAGCTCCGGATCGCTGGTGCCGACGAAGCCACCGACGGTGTCGCTGTGCCCGTTGATGTACTTGGTCGTCGAGTGCAGGACCACGTCGATGCCGTGCTCGAGCGGACGCTGGAAGTACGGGGAGAGGAAGGTGTTGTCGCAGACGGTGATGATCTTCCGGGCCCGGGCGATCTCGGCGACCCGCGCCAGATCCACCAGCTTGAGGGTGGGATTGGTCGGCGTCTCCAGCCACACCATCCGCGTCTTCGGGGTGAGCCCCGCCTCGAGCGAGCCGGGCCTCGACAGGTCGACGAAGCTGAACGTCAGGCCCAGGCGCTTGAACACCTTGTCGAAGATCCGGAACGTTCCTCCGTAGACGTCGTCCGAGCAGACGACGTGGTCGCCCGCGTCGAGGAGGTGGATCAGGCAGTCGGTCCCCGCGAGGCCCGAGGCGAAGGCGGCGCCGAACCGTGCACCTTCCAACGCGGCGAGGCAGCTCTCCAGGGCAGTACGCGTGGGGTTCTTCGTCCGGCTGTATTCGTACCCCTTGTGCTCGCCGGGACCGGCCTGAACGTAGGTCGACGTGAGGTAGACCGGCGTCATGATCGCGCCGGTGGTCGGGTCCGGCTCCTGGCCGGCGTGGATGGCGAGGGTGTCGAAGCGCATGGCGTCGGAGACCATCGCATGAAAGACCTGGTCAGTCTGCCGGCGCGGAGCGGCGGAGCTGTGCTGGTGGTGGTCGAGACACCGGCGGGCTCGCGGGTGAAGCTGAAGCTCGACTCGGAGCTGGGCCACGTCACGGTGAGCCGTCCGCTGCCGCTCGGCCTGCACTACCCCTTCGACTGGGGCTTCATCCCCTCGACCCGGGCCGCGGACGGAGACCCGCTGGACGCGATGCTCTACGGCCCCGGGCAAGGGCAACCGGGCACCGTGGTCCCGGCGCGCCTGCTGGGGGCGCTGAAGGTGGAGCAGAACCGGAAGGACGGCCGCGGACGCCAGCGGAACGATCGGCTCTTCCTCGTCCCGGCGCAGGCGGCGCACGGGGACGACCCCCGCGACGTGTTTGCCTTCCCCGAGCGCCTGCGAGCGGAGCTGGAGGACTTCTTCGTCTGGTCCACGCGGTGGGAGAAGAAGGACTTGCGATTCCTCGGCTGGAGCGGCATCGACGAGGCCGAGGCCCTTCTCTCCGCCGCCGAAAGGAAGACCGATGCCCAGTGAACTGCCAGCCGCTGCCGCCGGCTCGATGACGCTCGGAGGTGACCTGGTGGTGCGCCGGATGGGCTTCGGCGCGATGCGGCTCACCGGTCAGGGCATCTGGGGAGATCCGCCGGACCGGAAGAAGGCGCAGGGCGTGCTCCGCCGCGCCGTGGAGCTGGGGGTCAATCTCATCGACACCGCGGACTCCTACGGACCCGACGTGAGCGAGAAGATCATCGCCGAGGCGCTCCACCCCTACCCGGCGGGGCTGGTCATCGCGACGAAGGGCGGACTCACCCGGAGCGGGCCGGGGCAGTGGCACCGCAACGGACGGCCCGACCACCTCCGCAAGGCGTGCGAGGGGAGCCTGCGCCGCCTCCGGGTGGACCGCATCGACCTCTACCAGCTGCACGCCGTCGACGCGGCGGTCCCGATGGAGGACTCGCTGGGCGAGCTGATCCGCCTCCGGACCGAGGGGAAGATCCGGCACATCGGGCTGTCGAACGTGAGCGTCGATCAGCTGAAGCGGGCGCGGGCGCTGGTGGAGATTGTCTCGGTGCAGAACCGGTACAACCTCGGCGACCGGGGCTCGGAGGACGTCCTCCAGGCATGCCAGCGGGACGGGCTCGGCTTCCTGCCGTGGTACCCGGTGGGCGCCGGCGACCTCACCCGGCCGGGTGGCCCGCTGGATCGGGTGGCGAAGGCCCACGCGGTGACGCCGGCGCAGGTGGCCATCGCCTGGCTGCTCCTCCACTCTCCGGTGATGCTGCCCATCCCCGGGACGTCCTCGGTGGCACACCTGGAGGAGAACGTGGCAGCGGCCGCGCTCAGCCTCGACGACGGCGAGATGCTCTCCCTCGAACGGGGGTGAGGCGCGGCGGTCCGCGGGACCGCCTCACGTTCGTCACATTCGGGCGTTCACCCTCCGCCGGCGCGCGCGTTCCGCCCACTCCGTGCCCGAACCGCGATAAGGAGCACCCCCGCCGATGGCCAAGCCCACCCCCGTCCGCGGTCTCCATGCCGCCACGCCCATGCCGGAGGCGGCGCGCGCCTTCCTGGGCGGCCGCCTCGCCGACGTGCAGCGGCAACTCGGGAAGCTGGGGAAGGAGCTCGACGCCGAGAAGGTCCACGACGCCCGCGTGGCGACGCGCCGGCTCCGGACCACCCTCGTGCTGTTCGGGGACGGCAAGCGCGTTCGTCACGCCGACAAGGTGGTGCGCACGCTCCAGGACGCGCTCGGCGAGGTCCGGGATCTCCACGTGCAGCTTGCTGCCTTCGGCGCGATGGGCGACCAGGGCGCTCCCCTCGAGCGAACGGCGGTCCGCCACGTCCGGGAGGCCCTCTCCGCCCGCCTCCCCGCAAAGACCGAGGCCCTCCACGCCGCGATTCCCCGCTGGCAGAACGAAGGGCTGGAGGCGCTCGCGGGGCTGGAGCGGCTCGAGCCGAAGGGAAAGCTCGGGGGCCACCGCACGCGCGGCCGGCTCGTCGAGGAGCTGGAGGAGCTCGAGGCGCTGGTCATCGACGCGCAGCGCGACCCCTCGGTGACCCCGGTGCACGAGCTCCGGAAGGCGGTGAAGCGCTTTCGCTACGCGCTGGAGAACCTGCAGCCGGCGATGCCGGGCGAGGTCGAGGAGATCGTGCGCGCCCTGGTGCCGCTCCAGGAGACGCTCGGGACGCTCCACGACACCGACGTCCGCCTCGAGCTGGTGGACGACCACGGCGACGCCAGCACCGGGGGCACCGACCTGGTCCTGAGGCGCCTCCGCAGCGACCGCGACCGGCAGGCGCAGGACACGCTGCGCGCGCTCGAGTCCTGGGAGGAGGAGGCAGTCGCCCTCAGGACCCAGGTGCTGCTGAGCTTGTCTCCTCTGAAGCGAGGAGCCGGGCGACGGGGCGCAGATCGCGGATGAACGCCTCCATCGCCTCCACCCGGGCGGCATCGTCGATGGCCCGGAGGATGGACGAGGGATGCACGGTCGCCAGAACGTGGGGCGCGAGCGGCGAGGGAATCCACTCCCCGCGGTGCACCGTCACCCGGAAGGTCCGTCCGAGCAGCGCCTGCGCCGCCGTGGAGCCGAGGCAGACCAGCACCCGCGGACGGAGCACCGACAGCTCGGCCTCCAGCCAAGGCCTGCAGGCCTGGATCTCCAGCTGATCCGGCTTGGAGTGGATCCGGCGCTTTCCGGAGCCGCGTGTGTACTTGAAGTGCTTCACCACGTTGGTGACGTACGCACTCCGCCGGTCGATCCCCACCGCCACGAGGCCCTCGTCCAGGACCCGCCCGGCGGGACCGACGAAGGGATGTCCCGCGAGGTCTTCCTTGTCTCCCGGCTGCTCGCCGACGAGCACCAGGTCGGGGTGAGCCGGGCCCTCGCCGAAGACGGTCTGCGTCCCATGCCGCCACAGGTCACAGCCCTGGCACTCCTTCGAGGCCCGCTGGAGCGCCGTCAGGCCGCCGTGGTGGGGCACCCAGGGAGCGGCGGTCGTCTTCGGCATGCGCGATGCCATGCACAGAGGGTAAGCACTGCCCGCCCCATGCCCTCGGCCTTCGCAGACCGCCTCCGGAAGAACGCTCGGCACCTCGGTCGCTGGGCGGCGCGCAGCGGGCTCACCGCGTGGCGGGTCTACGACCGCGACGTCCCGGAGTATCCCTTCGTCGTCGAGCGGTACGGACCGGCCGTGCACCTCGTCGAGTACCCACGGCGCGCCCAGCGTGCGGCCGGCGGACACCCCGAGCGGGAGGCGGTGCTCGCCGCGGTGATGGAGGTGCTCGAGGTGGAACCCGAACGGGTCTTCACCAAGACGCACGCCCCCCAGCCCTGGGGGCGTTCGCGGTACGGCCGTCTCTCGGACTCCGGGGCCGAGGTGGAGGTGCAGGAGGGGCCGATGCGCTTCATCGTCAACCTCTCGGACCGGCTGGACACCGGCCTCTTCCTCGACCACCGCAACACCCGGGCGCGGGTGCGCGAGGAGAGCGCCGGGAAGCGCGTGCTCAACCTCTTCGCCTACACCGGCAGCTTCACGGTGGCCGCCGCGACCGGCGGCGCACGGAGCACCACGAGCGTGGACCTCTCGGCGACCTACCTCGAGTGGGCCGGACGCAACCTGACCTTGAACGGGGTGCCGGGCGCTGCCCACGAGCTCGTGCGGGCCGATTGCCTGCGGTGGCTCGACGAGGCGCGCGGGCAGTGGGACCTCGTGGTGCTCGACCCGCCTCCCCACTCCACCAGCAAGGGCATGCGCGGGGACTTCAACGTGCAGCGCGACCACCGCCGCCTCCTCGGGAGCGCGCTGGGCCTTCTCGCCCCGGGCGGAGTGCTGTACTTCTCGACCAACTACAGGGGGTTCCGCCTCGAGCCGGAGGATCTGCCGGCCCGCTTCGAGGAGCTGACCCCGCGGAGCCTTCCGCCGGACTTCCACCAGCGCGACGCCCACCGCTGCTGGCGCATCGAGAGCGCTTGACCATGCCCCCGCCGAGCCGCCCCCACCGAGCGACCCGCCCTTCGCGCCACGGCCACGCGCCGCGGCGACCGTTGCCGCCACCGCCCTCCGTGGGCCCCGACGGGACGCCGCAGGTCGCGCTCACCCCCCGCGGCACCGAGCGCTGGCAGTCGGGCCACCCCTGGATCTACCGGTCGGACCTCCTCCCCGTCCCGCAGCTCGCCGGCGGCGAGGTGGTCCGGGTCGTCGATCCGCGCGGCTGGTTCCTCGGGAAGGCGTTCTACTCGTCGACGTCGAAGATCGCGCTGCGCTGGATGTCCTTCGAGGACGTCGTGGTCGGCCCGGAGCTGCTCGCCGCCCGCATCGCCCAGGCCGACGGGCTCCGTCGCGACCTCTACCCTGGAGAGACCACCTACCGCGTCGTCCACGGCGAGGCGGATCTGCTGCCCGGCCTCGTGGTGGACCGCTACGGCGACGTCCTCTCGGTCCAGTTCCTGGTCCAGGCGACGGAGGCCCGGCGCGAGCTCCTGACCGATCTCCTGGTCTCCCACTTCCACCCGCGCGGGGTGATGGACCGCTCGGACGTGAACGTCCGCACGCTGGAGGGGCTCGAGCCGCGGCGCGCGGTGGCCCGAGGCGAGGTGCCGGAGCGGATCGAGTACGCCGAGGGGCTGGTGCGGGTCTCTGCCGACGTGCAGGGCGGCCAGAAGACCGGCGCCTTCCTCGACCAGCGGGAGAACCACCAGCTCGCGGCGAGCTACGCGCGGGGGGAAGCGCTGGACTGCTTCTCCTACCTGGGCGGGTTCGCGCTCCAGCTCGCGACGCGGGCCACGCGAGTCACCGCGGTGGAGATCTCCGAGCCGGCCTGCGAGGCGCTGCGGCGGAACGTGGAGCGCAACGGGTTTCGCAACGTGGAGGTGGTCGCCGCCAACGCCTTCGACTTCCTGCGGGACGCGGTGGACGAGGGGCGGCGATTCGACACCATCGTGCTCGACCCGCCGTCCTTCGCGAAGAACAAGGACGCGATCGAGTCCGCGGTCCGCGGCTACAAGGAGATCAACCTCCGGGCGCTGCAGCTCCTCGCTCCCGGCGGCATCCTCATGACCGCGAGCTGCACCTACCACGTGGACGACGAGCGCTTCGAGGCGACGCTTGCCTC